>JAEEGL010233523.1_pt1 | contig 38100 bp, 26 predicted proteins | sample 9134231 | NCBI WGS metagenome assembly JAEEGL01 (sample SAMN16246548, study PRJNA631951) | gut metagenome | biome: gut microbiome; feature: rumen; material: fiber-attached | host: Bos | place: Iran: Karaj | collected 2018-10
GAAACTGGAGAACGGCGAGACCCGCACCGTGCTGCGCCTGCCTGCCGCCCTGGCTCCCGTGAAGCTGGCCGTGCTGCCGCTGGTGAAGAAGGACGGACTGCCCGAGAAGGCACGCGAGATTATCGACAACCTGAAGTACCACTTCACCTGCCAGTACGACGAGAAGGACTCCATCGGCAAGCGCTATCGTCGTCAGGATGCCATCGGCACACCGTACTGTGTGACCGTAGACCACGACACTTTGAACGACGGCTGCGTCACCCTCCGTTTCCGTGACACGATGGAGCAGGAGCGCGTGAAGATTGAGGAACTGAACGGCATCATCGAGGAAAAAGTGAGCATCACATCATTGCTGAAAAAACTCCAGTAAATGAAACAATACCTTATATTCCTTCTTTTCATGACGATGGGCCTCACCGGCCTGTCGTCGTGCAGCGAGGAGGCGAAGGAGGAAGAAGAGTTTGTCAACTGGCAGAACCGTAACGATGCCTTCTTCGCTTCGCTTGAAGACTCGCTCAAGGCCGATGCCGTGAGTGGGACGACAGCTCGTTGGCAGAAGTTCAAAAGCTACTCGAAGAACCCGTCGACCGAGGTGGGAAAGCCCGAGGACTGCATCTACGTGAAGGTGCTGAAGAACGGAGAGGGCACCGAGTGCCCCATGTTCAACGACTCGGTGCGCGTGTCCTATCAAGGACGGCTCATCCCGTCGGCCACCTATCCGGAGGGATTCATCTTCGACGGTACCGTCTTCGAGGTGTTCGACCCGTCGCTCAACGGCACCCGTACGTTCCTGACGTCGAGTACGAACCTGATTGAAGGCTTTGCTACGGCGCTCATCCACATGCACATAGGCGACTCTTGGCGGGTGTACATTCCCTATCAGCTGGCCTACGGAAGCACGGATCAGACCAAAATCCCTGCCTACAGCACACTTATCTTCGACATCATGCTCATCGACTTCGCTCCTGCAGGCAAGGCTCTGCCCGTGTGGAGTGCCCGGCAGATGTAATACTTTCGAATAGATCTTACAAATAAATATGATGACAGCAAAAGAAATCCGCGACTCATACAAGAAGTTCTTTGAGTCGAAGGGACATGCCATCGTGCCGTCGGCACCGATGGTAATCAAGGACGACCCGACGCTGATGTTTACCAACGCCGGCATGAATCAGTGGAAAGACATTATCCTGGGCACCCGCGACCCGGAGCCGCGCCGTCGTGCCGACACACAGAAGTGTTTGCGCGTCAGCGGCAAGCACAACGACCTGGAGGAGGTGGGACATGACACCTATCACCACACCATGTTCGAGATGCTGGGCAACTGGTCGTTTGGCGACTACTTCAAGGAGGGTGCCATCGACATGGCCTGGGAATACCTGGTCGACGTGCTCAAGCTGAACCCCGCAGACCTCTATGTCACCGTGTTCGAGGGCGACCCCAAAGAGGGACTTGAGCGCGACGATGAGGCAGCCGGATACTGGCTCAAGCACGTGCCTGCCGACCACATTATCAACGGCGACAAGCACGATAACTTCTGGGAAATGGGCGACACAGGCCCCTGTGGTCCCTGTTCGGAGATACATGTTGACTCGCGTACTCCTGAGCAGAAGGCCAGCGGAGTGCCAGGCCGTGAACTGGTGAACAAGGACGACCCGCAGGTCATTGAGATCTGGAACCTGGTGTTCATGCAGTACAACCGCAAGGCCGACGGTTCGCTGGAAAAGCTTTCGATGAACGTCATCGACACCGGTATGGGCTTCGAGCGCTTGGTTGGTAGGATGCAGGGCAAGCACTCCAACTACGATACCGACGTGTTCCAGCCCGTCATCAAGGCTGAACAGCAGATTACCGGGCTGAAGTACGTGACTTTTGAAGAGGAAGCCGAGAGCAAGGAGCCAATAGCCAAGAGCCAGAACGACATCAACGTAGCCATGCGCGTCTGCGCCGACCACCTGCGTGCCGTTGCCTTCTCAATTGCCGACGGTCAGCTGCCTTCTAATGCCAAGGCCGGTTACGTCATCCGTCGCATCCTGCGCCGTGCTGTCCGCTATGCCTACACCTTCCTCGGACAGAAGGAAGCCTTCCTCTACAAGCTCCTGCCTACGCTCGTTGAGGAGATGGGCGATGCCTTCCCTGAGCTGAAAGCACAGCAGCAGCTCATTGGCCGTGTGATGAAAGAAGAAGAGGATGCCTTCCTCCGCACGCTGGACAAGGGCATCCAACTGCTCGATAAGGCTATGGACGAAATGAGAAGCAAGGGCAGCAAGGAATTGAGTGGCGTTGAGGCTTTCCGCCTGTTCGACACCTACGGATTCCCCCTTGATCTCACAGAACTCATCTGTCGCGAGAACGGATTCACTGTCAACGAGGAGCAGTTCGGCGTGGAGATGCAGAAACAAAAGGAACGCGCGCGTAACGCTGCTGCCGTTGAGAACAGCGACTGGGTCACTGTGGCCGATGGAGCTACGGAGCAGCAGTTCGTGGGCTATGACTATACGGAATACGAATGCCGCATCCTCCGTTACAGGAAGGTCACGCAGAAGAAGAATGAGTTCTACGAACTGGTTCTCTCTGCCACCCCGTTCTATGGCGAGATGGGCGGACAGGTGGGCGACTGCGGTGTGCTTGCCGGTGAGAACGAGACGGTGGAGATCATCGACGCCAAGCGTGAGAACAACCAGACCGTTCACATCGTGAAGCAGCTGCCCAAGGATCCCACAGCTCCCTTCATGGCCTGCGTCGACACCGACAAGCGCGATGCTTCGGCTGCCAACCACACGGCTACCCACTTGCTCGATTATGCCTTGAAGCAGGTGCTGGGCGACCATGTGGAGCAGAAAGGCTCGTTCGTCAGTCCCGACACGCTGCGCTTCGACTTCTCTCACTTCGAGAAGGTCAGCGACGAACAGCTGCGCCAGGTGGAGCGGATGGTGAACGACATGATCCGTCAGGACATCCCGCTAGATGAGCATCGCGACACGCCTTTCGAGGAGGCTAAGAAGATGGGTGCCATTGCCCTGTTCGGCGAGAAGTACGGCGACAAGGTGCGTGTGGTGCGTTTCGGTCCTTCGTGTGAGTTCTGCGGTGGTATTCACGCCAGCAGCACGGGCCGCATAGGTTTCTTCAAGATTATCTCTGAAAGCTCAGTGGCTGCAGGCATCCGCCGCATCGAGGCCAAGACAGGCCGCGAGTGTGAGGAACTGCTCTACCAGCTGGAGGACACGCTGAAGGCCGTGAAGTCGTTCTTCAACAATGCCAAAGACCTGCAGGGTGTGATTCAGAAGTATATTGATGAGCACGACCAGATGAAGAAAGACATCGAGGCTTTCCAGGCACAGGCTGTGGAGCGCATTGCCAAGCAGTTGGTAGAGAAGGTCCGCGAGGTCAACGGCGTGAAGGTTGTCAAGACCGTACTGCCGATGGAACCGCAGGCTGCCAAAGACTTGGCTTTCAAGGTGCGTGCTGCCGTCGAAGGCTCACTGCTCTGCGTGCTGGGCACGAAGCATCAGGACAAGCCGCAGCTGACTATCATGATGAGCGACGATATGGTGGCCCATGGCCTGAATGCAGGTCAGCTGGTGCGCGAGGCTGCCAAGCTCATTCAGGGCGGTGGCGGCGGTCAGCCCCACTTCGCACAGGCAGGTGGAAAGAACGCCGACGGACTCAGTGCCGCAGTAGACAAGGTCGTGGAGCTGGCACAGCTCTAACCTCGTTACCGTTCATATTCACAAAAACCGTTCATATTCGCAGAAAATGGCTACTACAGGCCATTTTCTGCTTTTTCTTGCCCTCGTTTGTTAGGGGAATGTAGTACCTTTGTGCCTTGAAAAATTTAATGTCTAACTATAAATTATTAATGTACGCATGAAGAAAATCAATCTTCTTTTGGTATGGGGACTTGCCCTTCTGGTAGGTTTCTCATTGGCTGCTTGTAGCAGCGACGACGACAACGACAGTGGCAACAACGGTGGCGGCAATGGCGGCAATGACGGCCCTGCTCCCACTGAGTTCAGCTATGCCGCTTTGACGGGTATCGTGGAAAACTACGGTTCTCCCATTGAGGGCGTCAGCGTGATGAGCGGCGACCAGACGTTGGCCACCACCGATGCCAACGGTGTGTTCACCCTCGAGAATGTACCCACGGTAGACAACCGCGTGGTGCTGAAGTTCAAGAAGGCTGGCTATATCGACGTGGTCCGTTCCATGGCAAAGAGCGACAAGGCCATTTGGAGAATCGAGATGATTAGTAGTGGCAATGCCCGCAGCGAAAGCTTTGACGCCACCGCAGGTGTTGAAATGACCTATCAGGCAGGCTACGATCCGGAGACGAACACGTACAAAGAGATGAAGGTGCAGCTGCCCAATGGCTATGTAGACGCAAACGGCAATGCCTATACAGGCAATGTTAATGCGCAGATGGCCTACATTGCACCAGGCAGTGACATCTTTGCCGAGCAGATGCCTGGTGGTGACCTGGCTGCTGTTCGCGCAGACGGTAGCAGTGCTCAACTCATCAGCTTCGGCATGGTGGCTGTTCAGCTGACCGACGATGCTGGCAATGCCCTGCAGCTGGCTCCCGGCAAGGAGGCTACGCTGACTTTCCCCGTGCCCGCTTCCATGAAGGATAAGGCTACCTACGACGAGATTCCCCTTTGGAGCTTTGATGAGGCGAAGGGCCTCTGGGTAGAAGAAGGAGTGGCCAAGCGTCAGGGCGATGTCTACGTGGGTACGGTGAAGCACTTCTCTTGGTGGAACCTCGACTACCCCGAGTCGCGCGCCACGCTGAAGGTCAATGTGGTCGACAAGAACGGCAAGGCATTGCAGGACATCAGGGTCAATGTCGACGACCAGCGCAACTGGTACACCGATGCCAAAGGCCACGTAGAAGGTTTTGTGCCTTCTGGTGTCAAGATGTTTGTCGAGGCAAACGGTGTTTATGAGAACATGAAAGCCCGTGTTGATGTTGGTCCGCTGAATGCAGGCGAGACGAAGGAGGTCACGCTGACTGTTGAAGGTGTTTCGGTTATCAGTGGTTCTGTGGCTACCACCGGCCTCACCAGCAAGGTGTGTACAGTGGAACTGACAATGATGGGACAGAACAACCTGAAAGTCATTACCGACTTGCTGGGTCGCTACAAGCTCTATGTGCCTGCTTCCTACAAGGGTCTGGCTTCGATGAGTGCCACCAATAGCAAGGGTCAGAGCACCTTCAAGGATGTGATTCTCGACGAGAAAGACCTGGTCATCAACTTTGCTTTTGAGAATAGTGCAGCTCCTGCTGCCACCACTGCAGGCAAACTCACCGTGAAGCTTGAGGATGCTGCCGACGTAACCTTCGATCTGATGGTCAGCAAGAATGATTATGCCAGACAAGTGCAGATCATCGACCAGCTACTTTCTGCAAACTTCCACTGGTATGGTGAATATCCCCACAATTCCGACAATCAGTCGCTCAACTTCAGTATTGAGGACTACGAAGCCGGTAAGACCACTTATGAAGGACTGACCTTCAGCTTCGTCCAGTACACCATCGATGAGACCAACAAGAACATATACTATCGCAACACCGTGTATTTCAGGGGTGTAACGGCAGAGCTGACACCGTCGGGCGATAACATGGTTCTTAAGGTCACGGATGCCCCTGTGCTGCTCACGGTTGAGTCTGGCGATGTCAACCAGTGGCCAAGAGGCACCCATACCGATGTTGATGGCAAGGCTACGCTGGAGCTCACCCTGCCCATTGCGCTGGAGGCTAAATCATACTTGAACACAACGATTGACAAAGTGAAGAGCCAGCTGCCCAGCTTCATGCCCTACCTTGAAGGCAAAACGTGCCACGTACTGATCGTCTCGAAGAGCAAGGACATGGGCGACGGCGCCGTGATTTGCTATGATGACGAAAGCATTACTGATGATGACTACAACTCACTTTGCGCCAAGGCCGAGAAGGAACTGGGTCAGCCCGTGATGCCTGCCGGACTTGACGAGCAGATGCTTGAGGACCTGAAGCACCACAACCACTTCGGCAACACCTACTTCAAGGACGGCAAGTATGTGAACATTGCTCAGAACCAGTGGTATCAGCCCAGTCAGCAGGAGTTCCGCTTCGACGCAAACGTCATTCAAGGCGAGAGCTATAATGCTAAGCTCACTGTTCGTGCCTTCAACAACATCAAGGTGCCTGTGAGTAGCCTCCTCCGCTACTAATTCCGTAGAAGCAATAAACTGCTTCCGGCTAAACAAAATCTCCGAATCGCATGGCGGTTCGGAGATTTTGTTGTATCTTTGTCCCGTCGCTTGTTAGCTCACTCGTGGGCGGCGGGCGGTCTTATATATAAGAAAGACGTTTTCGAACGTCTGTCGTTGTGTGCATTGGACTTATTATATTTGTGATGTTTGGAAACAAAAAGGCTCTTACCGCGTGAGCCGTGGTGGCAGTTGGAGCTTCAACGCGTGGCTCTACCGTGTGTCGTGCCGGAGCAGCTTCTCGCCAGGCTTTATGCTCGACAGCCTTGGCTTGCGCCTTGCCTTCTAGTTCTCTCCTTTAAGAAAAATCTTTACAATGACCCTGCTGAGATTCGCTCAGAATTCAGCAGATGGTTAGTTGGTCGCAAATGAGCGAATTATGGGCAGTTTTGCAAGTGGCTGATAGTCAAAGGATTGTGGTTTTGGAGGCTTTCCTGCACCCCGAAAACTGCCGTTTTGTTCCCTAACAGAGGCTTGGTTTCGACGAAAAAGAGGCTTGGTCTCGATGCGTCTAAGCCTAGTTTCCGATGCGTCAGAGCCTTACTTCCATGCAGTCAGACGCTTTCTGACTCTGAGGTAGCAGGCGTCTGACCATGAAAGAGCAGTTTTCTGCGCCTTCGCTGGTCTAGAAGTACCTGTCGGGAGAGTGCTTTTTTCTATGAATTATTTTGACAAAACGAAGCCGCTTTCAGAACGCGCATTCTCTTCAGGATAGATGCAAATAGGGTTGTTTGATGGTGGCAATTTAGGGGTTGCAGAGGGCTGTGCAGATGCGGTCTTGGAAGGTGCGGGCATTGTTGGCATGGAGCACACCTTGGTTGATGATGCTGAAGCAGAGCTGATGACCGTTGGCAGCTGTGCAGTAGCCAGCCAGCGAGATGACACCTGTGAGGGTGCCAGTTTTGGCGCGCACATTGCCTTCGGCTGACGTTTTGCGCATGCGTTTGCTCAGCGTGCCGTCGATACCGGCAATGGGCAGCGAAGGTAGCAGGTGGGTGTAGATGGAGGGTGTGAGCCAGGCGTGACGCAACAGACCGACGAGCAGTTCGGGCGACACGTAGTTGTAGAGCGACAGTCCGCTGCCGTCGGCATAGCGGAAACAGCTGTTGTCGAAGCCTAAATAGGCTATCAGCTGCTTCTCCAGGGAACGGGCATGGATGGCTCGGGCCGGACGGCTGCCATAGCAGGCTGCGAGCTGATAGAAGAGGGCTTCGGCCACGAGGTTGTCGCTCTCTTTCATCATGGGATCCAGCACCTGGTCGAGCGTGTGGTGGCAGGTGGCCAGAAGGGTGGCACCGTCGTGCAGTCGGCCTTTGGCCACCGTGAAGCTGTCGAGCACGATGCCGCTACGGGTCAGTTCGCTGACCATCCGCTCCATGAAGTTGGCTTTCTTGCCCACCAAGAGCGGTGACAGCGCGGGGTTCTTGTCGTCCCAGCACCAGCCTTCGCCCCATTGCAGCGTGTCTTTCATCGACACGTCGGCCACCAGTCGGCCCCGCAGTGTGTCGATGCCCAGGTGATGAAGCTCGTAGACGAAGTCGCGCAGGTCGGTGATGTCGAACAGCGGATCCATGCCGCCCACCACGTAGAGGTCGCCCGTGAAGGTGGCTCCTTCTATGCGGCCCCTGCGGTAGAGTGAGGTGGTCAGCAGATAGTCGGGCGGCAGTTGGTCGAGGGCGGTGATGGCGGTGACCAGTTTCATGGTCGATGCCGGACGCATGCTGTGACGGTGGTTGAAAGAGAACAAGGCCGAATCGGCTGTGAGATCCCACACCATGAGGCCCAGCTGTGACGTCTGGAGCAGTGAGTTGTTTAGAAGCGATGTTAGTCTTGCCTGCACATTCTGAGGCCAGGGTAAGTCGGTGGGAATGGTGTCGGCAACAGCGATGGTGTCGCCTTCAATAAGCTCTTCGTCGTTGTCCGTCTGAGCCCAAAGAGGCATGACGGTCAGGGCAAGGAGCAAAAAAATAGCATATTTCTTCATATCGCGTGCAAATCTACGAAAAATTTTTGTATTTTTGCACCCATAAATACTAAAACTATGGTTTACAAGTACGATTTCTTGATTATCGGCGCCGGCGTGGCCGGTATGAGTTATGCCCTGAAAGTGGCTCGTGCCAAGAAGGGTACGGTGTGCATGATCTGCAAGACCAGCCTTGACGAGGCCAACACCTCGTTTGCCCAAGGCGGTGTGGCCAGTGTGACGAACCTGGCCGTAGACAACTTTGAGAAGCACATTGAGGACACGATGATAGCGGGCGACTACATCAGCGACCGCGCTGCCGTGGAGCAGGTGGTGAGAAACGCACCTGAGCAGATCAAGGAACTGGTGGAGTGGGGCGTGGAGTTCGACCGCAAGGAAGACGGCTCCTTCGACCTGCATCGCGAGGGCGGACACTCGGAGTTCCGTATCTTGCACCATGCCGATGATACGGGTGCTGAGATTCAGCGCGGACTGATGGCAGCTGTGAGGGCTTGTCCCGACATTACCGTCAAGGAAAACCACTTTGCCGTGGAGATTATTACCCAGCACCACTTGGGGGCGAAGGTGACGCGGCGCACACCTTATATAAACTGTTACGGTGCCTATGTGCTGAACCCCGACACGGAGAAGGTGGACACCTATCTGGCCAAGATCACGCTGATGTGTACTGGAGGTTGCGGAGCCGTGTATCAGACCACCACCAATCCCGTCATTGCCACGGGCGACGGTGAGGCTATGGTCTATCGAGCCAAAGGCACGGTGGAGGGCATGGAGTTCGTGCAGTTCCACCCCACGGCACTCTATTCGCCGGGCGAGACCCATCCGGCCTTCCTGATTACCGAGGCCATGCGTGGCTATGGCGGCATCCTGCGACTGCCCAATGGCGAATCGTTCATGGAGAAATACGACGAGCGCCTCAGTCTGGCTCCGCGTGACATCGTGGCTCGTGCCATTGACAAGGAGATGAAGATTCACGGTCTGGACCATGTATGCCTGGACGTGACCCATAAGAATGCCGAAGAGACACGGCACCACTTCCCCAATATCTATCAGAAATGTCTGTCGATGGGCATTGACATTACCACCGACTATATCCCCGTCCGTCCGGCTGCTCACTACATGTGCGGCGGCATTAAGGTAGACCTGAACGGACAGTCGTCGATAGAACGCCTCTATGCCATTGGCGAATGTTCATGCACGGGGCTGCACGGCGGCAACCGACTGGCCTCGAACTCACTGATTGAGGCGGTGGTCTATGCCGACGCGGCAGCCAAGCACTCGTTGGAACACGTGGACTTGTATGACTTTAACGACAAGGTGCCGGAGTGGAACGATGAGGGCACGATGAGCAACGAGGAGAAGGTGCTCATCACGCAGTCAGTAAAAGAGGTGGGCGAGATTATGTCGAACTACGTGGGCATTGTGCGCAGCGACCTGCGTCTGCACCGTGCCTGGGTGCGCTTGGACATGCTTTACGAAGAGACCGAGAACCTGTTCAAGCGCGTAAAGGCCACCCGTGACATCTGCGAACTGCGCAACATGATCAACGTGGGCTACCTGATTACCCGTTTCGCACTGGAAAGAAAGGAAAGCCGAGGTCTGCACTTCACCACCGACTATCCTGTGCATGCCTACGATAAGAAAGAGGAAGAACTGCCGCGTGTGGCAGCAAAAGACATGTATGAAGAGGCCATCCGGCTGATGGAGTCGAACCGTGGTAAGGGTGATGAACCCAAGGTAGGCATCTTCTGGTATAATGCCGCCCTGCATGAGTTGTTTGGCGTGGTTAGCCATAAGTACAGTGACTATGAGAAACCCAATGCAGGTGGTGGACTGATAACATCGAGCGAAATGCACGAAGATGTATGGAAGAAGGAGTTCCGCAAGCAGAAATATCATGGCGATGGCACTGGCCCGTTCAAGGGCGAGTACCAGTGGAAACCGCGTGGAAGAGTGTTCTATAATCCCGCAGAGGATCATTTCTACATTGGTATAGGCCAATGGATAGACGAACATCCTGAGGCCGAGGACCTGATTATAGAGGAGTTCGACCTGCCCCGAGACAAGACTTCGCTTTGGAAGATGCCTCACTGGGATTTGGGCCAGACATGGAATGACTGATCATCTCGTCAGCGAGAATTTCATTGATACACCGAAGTCCTGCGTTGTAGTGGGATAGCTGCTGCTTGAGAGCAGAGGCGTGTTGGTCTGGCGGTCGTAGTAGGCCGTGAGCGTCAGGAAACGCGACAGCGTGTAGTCGGCCGAGATGGAAATCTTCAGGGCCGAGTTGCCGCTGCTGGCCGACGATACACCCGTAGCGATGTCGCGGGTGATGGCTGCCTGATTGCGGAACGAGATGTCAATGCGCGTGTTCAGGTCGTGGTTCAGACCGCCACGGTTGGTCGACGTGTTCTTCGACTGCGACTTCTTGTTGTCGTCCTCTTCCTGTCCTTTCTTCTTGGCTCCCTTCACTTTGCGGCTATTGGTGCCCGAACCGAAGAGGTTCAGGTTGGTGAACTTGTAGCCAAGTCCGATGACCCAGTCCTTCGACAGAGCCTCGTTGATTTGCACACTGGTCATCGAGAGGTTCAGCACGCGCGTGGTCTTATATTCCAGCTTGGCCGTCAGGTTGTTGTTCAGTGTCACGTCGAGACCCAGCAGGGGCGAGAAAGCCTCGTTGATGCTCACCGTGGGAATGTTGTACATGCTTGAGGGTGTGAGCGAACCGTCGGCTGCGCGCACGAAGCCCAGATCGCCCATGTACTCAATCCATGAACTGTAGGAGTTATAGGAACCCACGGAGTAGACTGACTTGTAGGCATGGTTCAGGTTCACGCTCTTGAAGTGGTCGCGCAGCCAGGGCAGTTTCGACAGTCCGGCATACTTGATGGTCCAGTTGGGCAGCAGTCGCAAGAGTGCGGGGAAGATGTCGAGCGACGAGCCTCCGCCCAAGGTGTAGGTGGATAGGAAGGCCGGGATGAGCACATCGCCACTGTAGGGGTCGACGGGGTTGGCCGTCTGGTTAGCCCCGTCGTACTGGGCTTGCACGCGGTCACGGAACTCGTTGACTTTTTCCCTGAACTTGTCGAATGATGCTGAATGATAGCCGTTGTTGGCATCACCCATGCCTTCGAGGGCACTCTGGATGCTGATGGTTGTCATGTTGAAGGTACCGCTGTGAGTGGTGGGCGAACCTTCATACATGTACTGAATGCTCTTGGCCTTGGTCATGGTGCGCGATGCGTTGAGGTCAATCTTCAGATCGCGTACGGGTTCGAGCGTCCCTCTAATCTGCAGGTCCTCGGTTGTACTGCTGGTCGACGGTGTTGCCACTGAGTCGTTGCACAGCAGCCAGCCGCGGTCGAGTGCTTTCTGGACGTAGCTGTCGTCGGTAAGGCCAAAGGCAAAGTCAAGACCCGGTGCAAGCACACTGCCCGTGCGCTGGCCAAAGGCATCGCCGATGTTGGGCAGGAAGCCAGGCACCGTCATGCTGCGCTGGTTGCGGTAGGTGACGCTCACGTTGCGCAGTGACATTAGCAGGCGGGTCACATGCTGAGCCGGGTTGTACCACCATTGGTTCTCGAGCGGCTCCTTGGGCATCACGCTGATTTTTATGTCGACCTTCGGCGTAGTACCGTCGGCTACATCCTCTGCCTTGATTCCACGATTATTGCGCTTGGTTGTCGCTTTCTTCGTGGCTGTGCTGTCGGTGGCCACGGTGTCGGCTACGGCCACCTCTTCCTTCTTCTGCTTGCTGCTTTTCTTTGCACTTCCCTTCTGCTGGAAGACGTCGCTGTTCTTGGGCAGCCACACCTTGATGGTGTTGTCGTCTTCGACCTTCCACTTCAGGTTCACGGTCTTGCCCTGCTTGGTCTTGGCCGTGACGTAGAGCCGCTTCGACTTCTTGCCGTGCTTCACCTGGATGGCACTGTCGGGCAGCAAGGTCAGTTCGCGCTGATAGGTATTTTTGTTCTTCGGCAGGGCCTTCTGCTCCTTGGCATCATCGGCTTTTGCCTTGTCCTTCGCTTTGTCGTCGGTCTTCTTGGCACGCTGCGTAGTGGCCTTCTTGGCAGGTGTCTTGCGTGCAGGTTGCTTCTTGAAGCGGTCGTTGGTGGCCTTCAGGAAGGGAATGTGGTTGTAGAGCGTCTCCAGGTTGAGCGCACCGTTAATAGTCAGGTTGCGGTTGTTGGAGATGATGTTACCCAACGAACTGCCGTCGTCAAGGTCGGTACCGCGCAGCCATGAGTAGGTGGCGTTATAGGAGGCATCTGAGTTAATCCAGTCGAATATGGGTAGCTTGTTCAGCGGCAGCTGGTAGCTGGCTGTGAACGACTGATGATAATCGAGCGGAGTACCCCAGTGCTTGATACTGGTCCACACGGAGTCCTTCCATGCCTGGTATTCGTCAGGATAGAGATCCTTGTTCACTGGGGTGTAAGGCTCTTCAATCTCGGCATGAGTGGCACTCTGGAAACTCATGTGCAGGTTCTTCGTCAGGTCCCAACGCAGCTGGAAGTCGCGGTTCCAAAGGAACTGCTCGCTGAACGTGAGCGGCAGGTTGGGGTCTTCGGTGTTCTCCAGATCGCGTTCCTGAAGCTCATAGTAGGTTCGCACCAGTTCTGAGTTGAACGAGATGTTTTGCGGCAGGTAGTTCAGTCCCAGTGCCTTGGGGAAGTCGAGCCACTTCGACTTTCCTTTCAGTCCCTTAAACGGCTCCAGTGTCTTGTAGACGGGAGAGTAGGAGTAGTTCAGGGCACCGCGCCACTGGTCTTCCGTTTCCCAAATGGTGGTCTCACCGGTGGTCTTGCGGTGGGCATGGCTGTAGCTAAAGGAGAAGTTGGCGGGGTCGTAGGGCATTGGGTTGCGCTTCGACTTGATGCCCACGCGGGCATTGGATATGGAGAAGTTGCGCGTTGTATTCTTTGTCACGGCAATGCTCTCGATGGAATCGCGTTCACGCTTGTCCAATGCTGACTCCAGGGCATCATCCAGTTCCATGTCACTGTCCAGCGGGTTGTATTTGGGACTGATGGTTTCCTTCGTATAAGAATAGTATATGGGAGCTGTGACCTTGGCCTTTTCAGGGAAGAACTTGCCCATTTCCAGGTTGGCGGTGATGGAGTAGGACTTCTCCGTCTCGGTGCTGCGTTGCAGAATGGTCTCTTCCAGTCCGCCGAAGCCGTCGGTCATGTAGCGGCCCGATAAGTTGACTGTTCCGAAGTCGCTCAGCTGAATGTTCATGGCACCCGAGGCGGCCCAACCGCCTTCGTTGTTTGATTCGCGCAGGCGCAGTTCGTTGACCCAGATTTCGCCCGACTTGAGCTGGCTGGTCATGTTGCGCACACCGATAATCATGGTCTTCACCTCTCCCAGTGTGGGGTTACCCACAATGCTGATGCGGTTGTTCGGATTGTCCGAATCGTAATCGCTGAACACCTGTGTGTAGCTGGCTGTGCCGTTGGAACGTGCTATGTTGCGGGCTTTCTTCAGTTTGGTGAATATGCTGAGGTCAATGTCGAGCATGTTCTCCTGCGGCCACACCAGCGGGCGGTCGGCAGGTACGTTCCATCGATAGTTGCCTTCGGGCGTCAGCTTCAGCGGAATGAGGTATTCGTAGTAGTTGTTCTTGTAGTCAGAACCCAGGCGGATGAACACGGCCAGCTGGTTGTCTTCAAGCTGGGTGCTGTTGGGCACCAGGTAGTTGGCATGCACAAACATCTGCAACCGTTTGTACTGGCGTAGATTCAGGTTGGTGTTCTTGTAGACAGCCTTCGACTCGTTCTGACTCAGGTTTCTCACGGTAAGGCACAGGGCCTGCTCGTTGTCTTCAGTGAGCTGCGGCTGACTGGGGTCGGAGGCACGCGAGATGCCTGGAGGCAGCACGTAGGCTACGGGCTTGCGCTCTGTGTTCTCCTCAATGTTGACGGCACTCATCTCAAGCACACCAGTCTCGGCTCCGGCCGAAGTCTGCAGGTTCTGCTTGTACTGGCGCCATGTGCCGCGCACCAAATCGAGTGAACCGAAGCGCAGGACGATAGGCTCTTCGAAGCCAGTGAGGAACATACGAATGAAGCGGATGCTTGTAAAGTCGTTGATGGTTCCCTGCTTCTCATTGTATTTGGCCAGCGGAATGCGGAATTGGTACCAGCGCACGGTGGCAGAATCACCGTTACGCAGCTTGGCGTTGTAGTCACGGTGGTCTACGATGTAGCTGTCCTCCGATTTATGTCCGCTATTGTAGGCTTGTAGTTCGTCGTCGCTGATGGGAACGCGGTACTGGTAGTAGCGCTCATACTCATTGAGGGTGAAGTCCATGTTGATGTCCTCCGCGTCGGGACCGGTCTTATAAGACGTGTCGTAGCTCTCCGTCTGGTTGTCGCTGGCTGGCGAGTTTCCCTGTGGGTTGTTAATGCGCTTGTAGCGGTCCAGGATGCTGCGTCGCTCGTCGTCAAAGTCGGAACCACGGAAATAGTGGTAGTCGTCGCCGGCGGGGTCGTTGCGCCAGGCGTTCAGCAGACTGTCGTTTTGCACAATGCCGCTGATAGCGTTGAGCCAAGTGGCATAGTCACCGAAGGTCTGTTCTTCCTCGTCGGTCAAACCGTTAAAGCCAACGTCCTGCAGTTCGCGTGAGCCACTGGTGGTGGCAAAGGCATAGGTCTGAGTGGCCTGCTGTGGAATCTTGCCCCACTGGGTGGTGGTATAGGCATCGCTACCGTCAACGGGCATGCCGCTCTCGTAGAATTTCTTTCCATCGCAGAGCACGTCTTCCGACACTTCGCCCAAGTTCAGATAGAGTTCGCCGCTGTAGCGTGAGGCCGTTCCGTCCTTGCGGGTGTAGATGTAAGGATCGAGCAGCCAGAATTCCACATATTCTATATTAGCCTCCTCAAAGTCGGTTGTTTCCAGTCGGCGCATCATTCCACCCCATTTCTGGGCTGGATTCTTCAGCGTTCCGTCAGAGTTGAAGTCAAGTGTCAGGTTGTAGGGACCGCGCTCCTTAGGATAATAGGCCAGGTTGAGCACAGGCAGCGTTGAGGTGGCGCCGTTGTATGAACTCTGGTCGCGGTTGGGATAGAGTTCACGCACGTAGACTTCACGCACATAGTGGTTGGAGAGTTGTTCCAAGTCGCTCTTGATGTGGGCTGGCGTGAGGCTCGATGAACGACGTGTGAAGATGGGGTCGACATTGTACCAGGCCAACAGTGCGCGTTCGTAACCGCTCTTCACTGAGGTCTTGTCGTCGTGGTTGGCGAATTTCGATGGCACACTCGACAATATCCATGTTTTCGGGTCGCTTATGTCGATGAGGTTCTTGGTGTTCTCGAAGTCATCGATGTAGGAAGCGTTGTCCTGCGTTCCGCGTGGGGTGTGGGCAATGAGCTGTGCAAACTCGCCCGAGAAGGTAATGTGGGAAGGCTGTGTGACATGCAGGAAGGGAATGAGGTTGAGCATGTTGGTGAGGAATTGCGATTCCTGCTTCCAGTTCATGTTCAGACCCCAGATGGTGTTGTTGAGCGGTTCTTCACCCATGTTGACCTTTGATACGAGTGCCTGTTCCTGTAGGTGTTGTAGTGTACCGCCAAGTGTGAAGTTCTTGGAGAAGTCGTATTCCCAGTTCACACCCAGCATGGTCTTGCGCTGCATGCCGTAATGGGTGTTGTCTTCCAGCGACACGCTGACGTTGGTACCGGCATCGATGATGCTCTGGTTCAGAATGGTTACTTCACCAGCTGAATAGTCCACGCTGTAGTCTGAGCCTTCCTGCAGTTCTACACCACCTGCCGTGACCCTGACGGAGCCTTGCGGAACATTGTAGGCACCGAGCGAGATGACACTGCCCGAACTGCCTTTGTACTGTCCGGTCATGATAAACTTGTTCTTCTCGGCGTTCTGCTTGGCTATGGTCTTCGTTGAGTCGTAGAGCGCGTCGAAGCAGTATGTGTCGGCCACCGACCCCATGCCACTGCTTTCCAGGTAGTTGCGTAAGTATTGTCCGAAGGGTTCGGCAGCAGGCAGGAACACACGACCGTTGCTTACGGTGTAGCCCTGCACAAAGTCGAATTGTCCGTTGGGGTGTGGCTTCATGTTGGCATCCAGTCGATCCAGTCCCATGATTTTCAGCAGCGTTTTGCTCTTCAGCTCCTCTTCGGGCAGGTAGGTCAGGTAGGTGCCGGTGGTGTCGCTCTGGTACTTGATGTCCAGTCGGAACTTCTCCTTCTCTACGGTCTGCGCCAGATAATAGACGTTTTTCATCATAAGGCGCCAGTTGCCTTGTGAGGGGCTGTTCTGTGTGTTCTTCAGTGCCTTCACGAAGAGCGACTTGTCAGTCTGCGTGAGGTCGGAAGAAAATTCACCCACTTGGTAGGTCTGTCCGCCGTAGGTGTACTCGAAGGCTACGGCTAGCACCTGATCGGTCTGCAGGGTGGTCTTCAGCGTGATGTAACCCAGTGCGCTATTCAGGGTGTATTCGCTTGATGTGAGCAGGCGTGCGGCTGCCAGTTTCTCATAGTCCACACCGCCTGTCATGCCGGGCATGCTTTCCAGTCGTGACGTAACGTTGTCAATGCTTCGGGATTCGCTGTCGATGTTGCTCACGAGGGTGGCGTAGAGGTTGTTCGACTGGTTGCTGGGTACACTGCCAGTGCCTGTGCGCCACATGCTGTTCTTGGTGTAGGTGCTTTCGCCCAGGTCGGTGAAAGCCACGATGTTACGTGAGTTGCTGGTGGTACCGCTCTTGTTGGTAACCCATACTTCAATGCGGTTGATGTTTATGCCTGAAGTAAGGTTGGGCAGCGACTTCATGGCCTTGTCGTAGTTCTCACGGAAGTAGTGGGCCAGGAAGAAGTGACGGTTCTCTTCATAGTCGGTCACATTCAGTTCAAAGGGCGTGGTTTGTACGCCGCCCTTGGTGTTGACGCTCTTCGAAGTGGAGTTCTTCTGTGACAGTACGGTCTGTAGTTTGAGTTTGCCGAACTGCATGTCAGTGCGTACACCGAACAAGCTTGATGCACCGCGAACCAGTGAGTTGTTCGTTGGGAAACTGATGTTACCGGCCTCAACGAGCTTGATGATTTCGTCTTCCTTGCCTTCATACTTCAGCTTCAGGTTCTTGGTGTCGAAGTCGAAGGTGGCATCGGTGTTGTAGTTCAGGTTCATGTTCACCTTGTCGCCAACCTTACCATTGACACTCAGGTTGATCTTCTCATCGAAGTCGAAGGCTGTCGTCTTACGGTTACGGATGGGCAGCGACGGGTTCTCCACGTTCTTCAGCGTGGCGCCCAACTTCAGCTCAGCTGTTCCCTGGGTCTTGATGCGTACGCCTCCAGGACCGAAGATCTTCTCGGCAGGTCCCAGGTCGAAGTGCATGTCGGTGAAGTCGAACTTGTCCTTGCCTGCAGCAGCGGCGGTCTGTGCGTCCTTCACACGGAAGAACTGCTGACGAGCGCGGCGTTCCGTCCATTTCATGTATTCCTGTGGGGTCATGATGATGGGAGCGTTCAGATAGCTGTCGCCTATTTTGGAACCGATGTAATAAAGATTCAGTGAATCGTCATAGACGGTAGTCTGCTTCACGTTTTCGGGCATGCGCAAATCAAGCGCGCTGGAGTCCAGGTCGGCCGTGATGATGGGTGCGGTCTTCTGGATCTTCCATCGCGGATGGAGCAACGAGTCGGGGATTTCTTCGTCCTCGACCGTCAGTATGGGCTGTGCCTTGGGCACGGGCTTGTTCTGCTTTGTGTTGTCGTCCTGTGGGGTCACGGCCAAGGCTGTGATGCTCAGCAGGAAGACCAGGATATATGCAAATCGCTTCATTTAATCTGTTTCAATGCCAGCTTCACTACTTGTTCTACGGGTAGTGAGGGCTGTTCTTGCAAGATGGCCACTACCACTTTCTGGCTGGGTGCGGGTGCGAATCCGAGCATGGTCAGTGCCGAGACGGCTTCGTCTTTGACGGCGTTGTTCACCGGTGCCTGTATGGTGCCGCCTGCCGGTATCTCGTTGGTGATGCCAAGAGCCACGATCTTGTCTCTCAGGTCAACGATAATGCGCTGGGCTGTCATCTTTCCAATGCCCTTAATGCCCTTGATGGCGCGCTCGTTTCCGGTTGAGATAGCAGCACAAAGCTCGCTTACGCTCATTGATGAAAGCATCATGCGGGCAGTGTTGGTGCCTACTCCGCTTACGGTGATGAGCAACTGGAACATCTCGCGTTCCTTTTTATTATAGAAGCCGTAGAGCACATGGGCATCTTCGCGTATGGCTTCATGCACATAGAGTCGCACACCCTCGCCCTTTCCTTGGCCAGGCTGGTGGAGAAATCCCTGAATGGCTGAATAAGTAGTGAGCGAAATGTTCAGTCCGTAGCCCACGCCAGCGGCCTCGACCGTAGCGAGTGCAGGTGTAAGCTCGGTTAGCTCGCCCCTGATGTATTCTATCATCCTTGCTTGTTTTTTGTATATATACGTGTTAAATAACGCTCCCGTAGCAGTTTTATTGTATGAGCCATGATGCTTTTGTGGTCAAAGTTTTGCAGAATTGCAAATTTATGCGTATTTTTGTGGCACGAAACGTGAAACGATAATGGAATGAATATGACACGATGGAGTTTTTTTGTGATGCTGGTCACTGTGATGACGGGTCTGCAGGCACAGGCGGAAAACTGGATGGACCGACTGCCTGACGATGTTTTTCTTTCGGTTCTGTCGGTGCCTGGTGCCCATGATGCGGCCACTGGTAGCGGTTGGCAGGAAGGTATGGAAGACTTGGGTGACGCTTACGCCCGAACACAGGAACTGACAATGTCGCAGTTGTGGAGTCTTGGCGTGAGGGCTTTCGACCTGCGTCCTTGTGTGTATGAGACCCACTTGAACCTGAATCACGGCATCGTGCCTACCAACCAGCGTTTAGAAGACGTTTTGCAAATGCTGAAAGACTCATTGACAGCCAGTCCCTCGGAGTTTGTCATTATCCACCTGCTGCATGAAAAGGATGGCGACCAGGTGGAGAACGCCTACAACCAGCGCTTGACACAACTGCTGAAGAGCGACAGTCTGAAGGACCTGTTCGTCAACTATAAGCGCAATCTGAAAGTGGCCGACGTGCGTGGCAAGATTCTTTTGCTCAGCCGCGATAAGTATGCTTCTTCTCCTATTGGCGGATTCTTTGAAAACTGGACGGGATCTCTTGACTGGGAACGACAGACGCAAGCCCGGATAGTGGGAAGGGCAGCCGATGCCACTACGCTCTATGTGCAGGACTTCTCCGATACCCATGGTGAGGGTGATTTGGTCAGGAAGGTCGATGCCATCAGGCAGATGCTCGATTTCAGTACTACCTACGTGACCAAGCTTTCCTCAAGCGTGAAATGGGTGTTCAATTTCGCCTCGGCCTATTCGCAGGTGGAATCGCTTTTTGGCTATGAAATATCAACCAGTAACGGTTATCGGGACAACGCCGTACACACACATGAAGCCATTCTTGACTATCTGACCACCCATCCTGCCGGGCCTACGGGCGTGGTGCTCATGGATTTTGCTGGTGTTGACCAGAGCGGCAGCTACCATGTACGTGGCAAGGAACTGGTCAGGGCCATCATCGACAATAATTTCGGTTATCTGACGGAACGTGAAGCTGGTATTGAAACAGTATCTGCTGATGCCGAACCGACAGCAGTTTTCTCATTGGGCGGTGTACGTCTGCCTAAGGCCAGAAGTGGTTCGATTGTGCTGGAACGTCATGCCGACGGCCGTGTCAAGAAGTCTTTCCACACCTCATCTTCATTTTGATGGCCTGATTTTTTGCGGGTTCAATAAAAATTAGTAATTTTGCGCTGTAAACATCACGCACATGGCACTGAATTTGAACAAGAACTTGAAACTCTACTACTCCATCAAGGAGGTGGCTGAGATGTTTGATCTGAACGAGAGTACGCTGAGGTACTGGGAAACGGAGTTCCCCTACCTGAAGCCGAAGACGCAGACCTCAAACAAGGTGAGACAGTATTCTGAGAAGGATATCGAGCAGATCAGGCTGATTTACAATCTGGTGAAGGTGCGCGGCTTCAAACTGGCTGCGGCCAAGAAGATGATTAATGCCAATCGTGACGGTGCCGAGCGGAAGACTGACGTACTGTCGCGCCTCATCAGCGTGCGTGAAGACCTGAAAGCTCTGAAGCACCAGCTCGATGGGCTTCAGTAGTTCCAGCGGTCACCACGTGCAAACACGTTTTCAAGTGTCACCTCACTGGCTTCTTTTTTCGTAAGCTGTCGGCTCCAGGGTGCACGTCCTGTGGTTGCGGCTCCCTCTCCCGTATTTTCGTATTCCAGATAGCGTGCCGTCTGTTCGCGCTCTTTCTGCCAGTGATGCCAGCCTTCTGGCCGTATCTGGCGCGGCAGTGTGCAGTGCATGAACAACGTGTAGCCGTAGTCGCGCCACGGACGGCCTAAGTAGACTTTCTCCACATCCGATGCACAAGTAATGTTGCAACGGTTAAAAATATAGCCGAACTTGATTTCCTTGGGTGTTGAGGCTGCAGTGATATAGCTGTTGGCCTTGCAGTGGATGGTACACTGCTCGAACCAAGCCGTTGAAGGACCGAAGATGAAGTCGGTCGTACCCTCGATATAGCAGTGGTCGAAGAGCAGGCGTGTTGCAGCCACACCCGTATAGATGGTGTCCTGATGACCCAGGAAACGGCAATTCACGAAGCGTAGACGGTCGCCTTCGGTGTGAAGGGCTACAGCCTGACCCAGGCGGGCGGCGTTGTTCTCAATGGTCAGGTTCTTCAGTGTGATGTCATTACCTTCAATCTTCAGCGTGTAGGTACGGAAAGTACCCATGCCGCCTGGACGTTCTGCCGTTTTGATGTTGGCGTGGTCGTCGAAGGTGATGACGGTCTGGTCGCGGTCTTCTCCGCATATCTCAATGTTCTGCAGCCATTGCGGAATGATGAGTTTCTCTTTGTAGGTGCCCCGTTTTACGAAGATCACCTTGTGATAGTCCATGAAGGCGCGGCATACCTCGATAGCCTCATCCACAGTGCGGAATTCACCTGTTCCGTCGCGAGCCACGACGATGGTGTCGGGATTGTCGTACTTGCCCGCAGCACAGGCTTCGTAGGCGAGAAATGAGAAGTGAGAAACGAGCAATGCTGCAAACAGCAGGATTCTCATCTTCGCGGGAGTCATTTTCTTGTTATTCATGTTCATACCTTCTAATTCCTTGTTTCTCATTTCCCTTTGCTTTATTACATGATTTGCGATATTTCCTTCAGGTCGTCCACTTCCTTCAGCTTGTCGATGATTTCCTTCACGTCTTCGCGGTCGTGTACACGCAGGTCGATGACACCTTCGAACACACCGTCCTCGCTTGTGAACATGAGCTTGCGGATGTCGACTGAAAGCTGGTTGGAGATAACCCTTGTCACCTCGTTCACCAGACCTCGGCGGTCAATGCCGCCCAAGCGGATGGTGGCATCGAAGAAGAGCCGTTTGTGCATGTCCCATTTGGCATCGAGGATGCGGTTGCCATAGCCTGTCTTCAGCCTGTTGGCCACAGGACAGGTGCGCTTGTGGATTTCTATCTGGTTCTTGTTGTCGATGTAGCCCAGTACGTCGTCGCCTGGGATGGGATGACAGCAGGACTGGAACTTGTACTGGGTGATGTTCTCGTCGGTGATGAAGATGGGCTTCTTTCGGTTGAACTTCTCCGGCACGGTGAACAGCTCGGGCTGCTCTTCCTCCTTTTTCTTGCCCGACTTCACAAACGGCACATACTTGCGCCAGCCTCCGTCGCCCTTCTTGTTCTTGCCTTTCAGTTCGTCAACGTCTTTCTCGCCCAGGATGATGGTCTTCTCGCCTACGGCCTGGAAGAGTTCGTCGCGACGTGTAATCTCGTGGAATGCAGCCAGCTGGTCGAAGAGTTCCTGGCCAGGCTCGAAGCCGTTCTTCTTCAGCCAATCGTTCAGCAGCTGCTCACCGGCCTTCTGCGACTCACGGCTTTGGCGGCGCAGGATGGCTCCTATCTTTGCTTTGGCTTTGGCCGTAGAGACGAAGTTCGTCCACGACGGCTGCACGTGCTGCGACTTTGAGGTGAGAATCTCCACCTGGTCACCGCTGTTCAGCTTGTGGCTCAGCGGCACCAGCTTGTGGTTCACCTTGGCACCAATGCAGTGGCTGCCCAGGAAGGTGTGAATGCTGAAAGCAAAGTCGAGGGCGGTGCATCCTGCCGGCATGGTCTTGATTTCGCCGCGCGGGGTGAAGATAAAGATTTCCGAGGCAAAGAGGTTCAGCTTGATGGCATCGAGGAAGTCCATTGCGTCGGGCTGCGGGTCGTCGAGAATCTCCTTGATGGTGTGCAGCCATTCGTTCAGCTCGTTCTCGTCTTCCGTAATCTCGTCGTCCTCCTTGCCCTCCTTGTATTTCCAGTGGGCAGCCAGTCCCTGTTCGGCAATCTCGTCCATGCGGTCGGAGCGTATCTGCACTTCAATCCAGTGGCCTTCTTTCGACATGAGCGTGACATGCAGTGCCTGATAGCCGTTCGACTTGGGGTGGTTCACCCAGTCGCGCAGGCGGTCGGGATGGCTCTTGTAGATCTGGCTCAGCTCCACGTAGATGTTGAAGCACTCCTTGGCTTCGGCCTCACGGCTGCTGGGTGTGAAGATGATGCGCACGGCCAGTATGTCGTAGATTTCCTCAAACGTCACGTGCTTGTTCTGCATCTTTGACCAGATGGAATAAGGTGTCTTCACACGTTCGCGGATTTCGTATTTCAGTCCCATGCGCTGCAGCACCTCTTCGATGGGAGCCTTGAACTGGTCGAACGACTGGTGGCGTGACAACTTGGTGTCCTCCAGTTTGTGTTCAATGTCGGCGTAGATTTCCGGATGCTCGAAGCGGAAACTCAGGTTCTCCAGCTCCGACTTGATTTTATAGAGTCCCAGACGATGGGCCACCGGGGCATAGATGTAGAGCGTCTCGCCTGCAATCTTGTACTGCTTGTTGGCCGGCTGTGAGTCCAGCGTGCGCATGTTGTGCAGTCGGTCGGCTATCTTGATGAGAATCACACGTATGTCCTCGCTCATGGTGAGCAGCAGCTTCTTGAAGTTTTCGGCCTGGGCCGAAGCCTGTTCGCCGAAGATGCCGCCGCTGATCTTGGTCAGTCCGTCGACAATCTGCGCAATCTTCGGGCCGAACATGTTCTCGATGTCCTCCACGGTGTACTCCGTGTCTTCCACGACATCGTGCAGAAGGGCTGAACAGATGCTGGTAGACCCCAGTCCTATTTCGCTGCATGCAATCTGGGCCACAGCAATGGGGTGCATGATGTAAGGCTCGCCCGACAGGCGGCGCACACCTTTGTGTGCCTGCTTGGCAAAGTTGAAGGCTTTCGTGATCAGGTCCGTCTTCTTGCGGTGACGCGACTTCTCATAGTCGTTCAGAAGTTTCTTATAGGCATCGTTAATCAGTTTTTCGTCGGCAGCTTCGCGCTTCATCATGTCTTCATCCATACTGTTTCCTCCCAATTATGTGTCTTTATGTTCGTGCTTATTTTACTCTGATCTTCTTTCCTGCCTGGATTTTGTTGCCCCTGATGCCGTTCAGCTGGCGCAGACGGGCCACGGTGGTTCCGTTACGTTTGGCAATGGCCCCCAGGGTGTCGCCCTTTCTCACGGTGACACTGCCCTTGCTGCGTGCAGCCTTAGTGGTCTTGGCGGCTTTGCGGCTGCGTGCGGATTTGCGCTTTGAGGCACTACGCTTGCTGCTGACGAAGGTGGGGCGGTCGTCTACTTCAACTTCGTCGCGCTTGCTCATGTAGTCGCTGGTGTTGTAGTTGCAGATGGAGTCCTGTAGGTCTATGAACCGCACGACGTCGTTAGGCAGCATGCGGATGGCCGACGGCGAGCTGAGTCCTGGCACCATGTCGCGGCGGTAGGCGGGGTTGAGCGAGCGTAGCTGCTCGATGTCGATGCCCAGCACGGCGGCAATCTGGCTCAGGTGAATGTTGCGGTTGACCACAACGGTGTCGGTCTTCACGGGCAGCTGGCTGCGCATGGGGCAGATGTTGTGCTCGCAGTAGTAGTTCATCACGTAGTTGGCCGCAATGAAGGCGGGCACGTAGCCGCGTGTTTCCTTGGGCAGGTAAGGATATATCTTCCAGTAGTCCTTCTCACCGTTGGCACGGTGGATGGCCTTGTTGATGTTGGCCGGGCCGCAGTTGTAGGCGGCAATGACCAGGTTCCAGTCGCCGAACACCTTGTAGAGGTCGCTCAGATAGCGGGCGGCGGCGTAGGATGCCTTCGTGGGGTCACGGCGCTCGTCGACGTAGTTGTTCACAGTCAGTCCGTATTCCTTGCCCGTGTTCAGCATGAACTGCCACAGACCTGCGGCTCCCACACGCGAAACGGCGTTGGGCTTCAGGGCCGACTCGATGATGGGCAGGTATTTCAGTTCCAGCGGCAGCTGGTAGGCTTCGAGTGCTTCTTCAAAGATGGGCATGAAGAAGTTGGCGGCACCGAGCATGAAGCTGACCGAATGGCGCAGGCGGCCGGTGTAGCGGTCAATGAACGTCTGCACCACCTCGTTGTAGGGCATTTCCATGATGGTGGGCATGCGGCGCAGGCGGTCGACGTAAACCTCTTTCGGGAACGTGGGGTTCTCGTCCTTCATGCGGCAGTTCTCGTCGGGCGTGAGGTAGGCTTTCGACGTGTACAGGTTCAACAGGCTGTCCAGGTCGTAGGTCATGGCTTCGGGGAAGTCAATCTCTTCCTCGTTGCCTTCCTCGTCGGTGACGAAGATTTCGTCTTCCTCATCGATTTCGTCGTCCTCTTCTTCGATTTGTGCCTGCATGGTGCCGATGCCGGCCCAGAACAGGGATGCTAAGAGCAGTATGCGTTTGGTTGTGATCATTCTCGTTGTCGTTGTTTGTTGTTAGAAATTCAGGCTGCAGTTCACGCCTAACGACGCGGTGTACAGCGGGTTGTTGGTTGTGCCCGTGCCGATGACGGTGGGGCGCACCTTCAGGCTCAGGTCTTTCGAGATGTCGAAGTCCGACAGCTCGGCATCGACGTAGGCATCGATGACCGACACCACATAGACACCCACCATGACAAAGAAGCTCAGGTCGCGCCAGCGGCGGTAGCGGTCCTTACGGCTTTTGAAGAGCTTCTTGTAGCGCTCCTCGTTCGACGAGTCAATGGTTCGCCCCAGATGCAGGAACTTGTTGTAGCTGGCCGTGTTCGGGTCGTTGTCCATGATGTCGAGATAGGCCTGCTGGTAGTCGTGGTACATCATGTTGTTCCACGTCATGGCGTAGATGCAGCCCATGAATCCTCCGTAGACCAGTGGCAGCTTCCAGTATTTGCGGTTGTAGATCTGTCCGCCTCCCGGAATGACCAGCGCCAGCCAGAGGGCTTTCTGCGGGTCGGGCCGCCATGTGCTCCAGTCGCGCTTCTGGGCGGCTTGCCTGATAGCTGGAACTATTTCGCCGGTCAGCTGCATGATGTCCTGTTGCATGAGCGTGTCGGCCTGCAACTGCTGGAACATCGAGTCGACGGCGGCTACGATCGAGTCGGTTGCTACCGTCTGTGCCTTGACGGGCAGTACGGTTGCCAGAGCAATGACCATGAGGGTCAGCAGCCTTTGCGCGCGTATATTAATAAGGTGTCGTCTCAACTTCTTGTCCCGTCTATGGCGTTCATGATGCGTTCCAGTTCTTCCTCGTTGGCAAACGGGATGCTTATCTTTCCCTTGCCGGTGGGCGAACAGCTCATGCTGACCTTGGTCTGGAAGAGGTCGGAGAGCCGCTTCTTCAGCACGTTGAACTCTTCGGGCAACTGTGTCTTGGTGGCAATCTTCTTCTTGGCCACCTGCACGTCTTCACCGTTCTTCAGCATCTGCACCATTTCCTCGACCTTGCGCACGGAGTACTGGTTCTTCTTCACCTCGTTGAAGATGCGGAGCTGCATCGACGGCGATTCGAGCGAGAGCAGTGCGCGGGCGTGGCCCATATCAATCTCGTGGTTCTTCAGGGCCATCTGAATCTGGGCGGGCAGCTTCAGCAGTCGCATGTAGTTGGTCACGGCGGTGCGGCTCTTGCCCACGCGCTCACTGATCTTCTCCTGCGTCATGCCGGTAGTCTCGGCCAGGTGCTCGTAGGCCAGTGCTATCTCGATGGCGTTCAGGTCCTCGCGCTGAATGTTCTCCACGAGTGCCAGCTCCATCACGTTCTCGTCCTCCACGGTGCGGATGTAGGCGGGAATGGCTTTCAGACCGGCCATCTGCGAGGCCCGCCAGCGGCGTTCGCCGGCAATGATCTGATAGCGATCGGGGGCCACCTGTCGCAGCGTGATGGGGGCAATGATGCCCATGTTCTGTATGCTGGCGGCCAGTTCCTGCATGGCCGTGGGGTCGAACTCACGGCGCGGCTGGTCGGGATTGGGCTCAATCTGCTCGATGGGAATCTCGTTCAGGTTCGACGAGCCCTGCGTCTTCACGTCGCTGGTGTCGATGAGGGCGTCGAGACCGCGCCCGATGCCCATGCTGTCAAGGCCTCGGCCAATGACGCTTTTGTCGTATTTCTTGTGTACGGCCATAGTTATGAGTTCTTACTGATTATCTCCTTTGCCAGTGCCAGGTGGTTCTTCGAGCCTGTCGACTCGGCATCGTAGAGAATGACGGGCAGACCGTGCGACGGTGCCTCCGAGATCTTCACGTTGCGCTGAATCACGGTCTTGAACACCAGCTCCTGGAAGTGGCGCTTCACCTCGTCGTAGATCTGGTTGGCCAGACGCAGGCGAGAGTCGTACATCGTCAGCAGGAAGCCTTCAATCTCAAGCCTCGGGTTCAGCTTCGTCTTGATAATCTTGATGGTGTTGAGCAGTTTCGAGATGCCTTCCAGGGCAAAGTACTCGCACTGCACGGGAATGATGACCGAGTCGGCGGCCGTGAGCGAGTTCACCGTGATGAGGCCCAGCGACGGCGAGCAGTCAATGAGTATGAAGTCGTAGTCCTGCTGGATGGGTTCCAGCAGCTGCTTGATGATTTTTTCGCGGTTGTCCAGATTCAGCATCTCTATCTCAGCACCCACCAGGTCGATGTGGCTGGGAATGATGTCCAGACCGTCGATGTCGGTGGTGTAGATGGCGTCGCGCACGTCGGCCTTGTCGATGATGCACTCATAGAGCGAGCAGTCCACTTCCTTGATGTCCACACCCAGTCCGCTTGAGGCGTTGGCCTGCGGGTCAGCGTCGACCACCAGCACCGTTTTCTCCAGCGTGGCGAGCGAGGCGGCCAGGTTGATGGTCGTGGTTGTCTTGCCCACGCCGCCCTTTTGGTTGGCTAATGCAATGATTTTTCCCATGATTCAATCTCTTTCCTTTTAAACTAATTGGAACTGCAAAGATACACATTTTATATTGAAACCGATGCCTTTTGACTGTATTTTTACTATTTTTTCATTCTTTTCTTGAGCCATCGAGGCTTGGCAGCACTCTCGTGGCCCATTCTTGAAACGTATAGAAATTATGAAAAATCTTTACAACGAACCCTCTGAGATTCGCTCAAAATTCACCAACTCCATCTTTGCTCCAATCTGAGCGAATTATGGCCCTTTCTGCAAATGCCTGTCAGTCAGTAGCTTGCAATTTCGGAGGCTTCCCATCACCCCAAAAACACCCTTTTCCTGCCTTAACTGAGCCTCAGTTTCAACGCAAAAGAGCCTCAGTTTAAACGCATTTAAGCCTTGGTTAAGCGCGTCTAAGGCTCACTTACATGCGCTTAACTGCTTCCTGACCGTAAGGCAGCAAGCCACTGACTCCAAAAGAGCCCCTTCCTGCGCCTACGTTCACCCAGAACCACCAGTCTGCCGAGCACTTTTTTCTATGAATTATTTTGACATTTCTCTCTGTCGGTATTGCATATCGGATGCCGACGGATTCTGTTGTCGTTTGTTCTGGACTGTCTTATCTGAGTTGTGTTGTTGAGAAATTTTCTTTATTACCAACTTTTTTCAAAGATTTTTCGAGAAATCGATATTAATTTGAATATTTTTTGTAATTTTGCAATCGATTAAGCCAGTCCAATGTGTCAGAGACCAGCAGTGGTCGAGGCTGTGGATGGGGCGGGTCAAGACATCGATGGAATCCGAGGGCCAACGATGCCGTTTGTAGGGCTGGCCAACGGGAAAGGACGTTTTCGAAACGTTACTATTCTGTGGTAACTCAAACTTCGCAACTTTGAATCCAAATCACAGGTGTAATGCAACTGAAGCGTCTGCGTGGGTGTATTATATGCCGACAAATCATTGCTCTTGTTCATCAAGGTATGATGCTGCGTCGTATCTATAATACAACTCGGCGTGGGCTGGCTTGCGTTGCTTATCCTTGATTTGGGGGCAATGCGAAGGCCTGAGTACCAGGGATAGGCGCGGAGGAACAAACTCCCACGTCTTTTTTGTTTCCAAACCTAAAACATGAATATTAACGCTGGATTCGGGGAGTACGGAAAGCATCTTTATTTAACTTGCAAAATGAAAAAGAACTATTTCTATCTGCTCACAACATTGCTGGTGGCAATGATGAGCTTTGGCCTGACGGCCTGTGGTGACGACGATGATGATGATAGTGGAAGCGGCGGTGGCGGAGGCAATGGTAATGGCGTAGCTGTTGTCGATGGAACGCGGACAGCCTTTGGCTATGGTTATTATAAAATTAGGAAATACAGTGATTTGTCCAGCTTGTCCATAGACTTTTATGACTTTGATGCTAATCTTTGGAAGCCTAGTTCGACATCACTCAATGGTAAAACACTTGCTAATGTGCATTTAGCCATTGAGGAGTTAAAGTCTTCTGATATCCAGCCAGGAACATATGCGGCAGATATGGAGTTGTATTCAATTCGTGTTAAAGATATTAGCAAAGTTGATGTTGACGAAGAAAGTGCATTTGAGTATCTACCAGCAGCCCTTGGGGGATATGTTGAAATTACAATCTCTGGAACTCCTGATAATTGGACTATAAGCATCCCTGAAACAACCGTAGAAAAATTTGATGCGTACACTGAGAAGCATCTTGGAACGGCAACCTTCTCTTTCAACTTTACAGGTAAACTGGTGAAGGGTAATCCAATAAGGGATGACGATGGTGGCGATGATGATTATGGCAATGCGGACAATGGAAGTGCGAGCGATGATAATGGCAATGCTAACAATGGCAATGCTAACAATGGCAATGCTGTAGACACCTATACCCTGCACTGCACCATCTCTGACTACGGCACAATGTCTGAGGAGTATGCAGCAATCTTGAAGCAGGGGCTGGAAGCGAATTTCAAGCAGACAATTTCAAACGTATCCTTAGAGGTAATTAAAGCTGAACTAGATCAGGCCGTGGAGGATGCTGTTAAAAGTGGAAACTACAGTGACAGCCCGTACAACTACACCATTGAGTTCTACATCACCGACTCCAAAGGCAACAAGGTCTACAGTCGCTATATTATGGTGAAAAACGGAAAAGCTACGGCGAAATAACAATAACAAGACTTAATGAATGTTTTGACAAAATGAAAAAGAACTATTTCTATCTGCTCACAACATTGCTGGTGGCAATGATGAGCTTTGGCCTGATGGCTTGTGGTGACGACGATGATGATGATAGTGGAAGCGGCGGTGGTAATGCTGCGGCTGTTGTCGATGGAAAATCGTATGGCTTAAACCATGCATGGTGGGATGTGTATCGAGATGGCAAATATAAACACCTGTATTTGGAATTCTCCAACGTGGATATATATAAAATGTCGATGCCAAAAGGCGGAGTACAGCTTTTGACTTTAGATTTTGGTAATTATCAGTATACTGATGTACAGCCAGGAACCTATCAAGCTGAAATGTCTTTCGTTGAAGGGGAATATGGTAGTGGCAATACTCAGACCTGCCTCAGAGGAAATGTAGAGGTGAATGTTGTCAAAGATGGCGATAACTTCACCGTCATCATTCCTGAAACAACAGTCAACGTTTTAGAAGATGAAAGCTCTAAAGTCATTGGAACTGCCCCCTTCTCTTTCAAATATATAGGAAAATTGGCAGTATCGCCAGATGATGAATAATCATCCGAAGTATCCCGCCCTTTGAATAATCGGCCTGCGCTCGACTTTTGGTCGCTTTGCTATGTAAAGAAAGGCTAACAAGCCCTTAGCCCAGGGCATTGCCCTGGGTAAACAGGACGGGTGACAATCGCCCTGCAGGGGCAAAAGCATTCATCCCATGTTGGTGCTTTTGCCTTTGCAGGGTGGCTTTTAGTATCAACGCTTCCTTGACGGTTGAAAACACGATATATGCACATCGACTTGGTTGAATTGATATGGAAATAACCGCCTTGTTACTTGCAATGCCACAGTAGAAGGGTGTCTTTTTACCTTTGCATTAGATTATTTATGAAAATGGATATGACAGAACAAAGACGCCTATAAGTGGAAAAATTTAATTTATATTAAACGACACAAAAAAAGCAACGATATGGAAAGAAATGACTATCTTTGCATAATAAAAGAAAAGGAATATGGTGGAAACTACGAGAAAAGCGACAGAATTTGTTGTTTTCTGCATAGAGAACACAGCCGTTAAGTTGGGTATTTCTGCTCAGCAGTTATTTCTTGAACTGAAACGGACAGATGGTATCAGATCTTTTCTCTATCCGAGCTATCCCACCCTCCATACTCAGAGTAAAGAATATATTGTTGATGAGACAATTGAGTATATTCGTCAGCATAATCCCGACTTTATCAAATAATTTATAGGCGATGAGGGTATTCCATGGCTCTACAGTTATAGTAAATGCGCCATTAGTTGGAGTGGGCAGGAGAAACCTTGACTTTGGCAAGGGTTTCTATGTTACTGACTTGAAAGAACAGGCTATCTCATGGGCAAGCCGTCCTCTGAATGCAGATAAGCCACAAGTACTGAATGTATATGAGTTTGATAAAGACGAGGTGCAAAAGGACAACTACCACTATAAGCAATTCAAGGCCTACGATGTCGAATGGCTTGAGTTTGTTGTCGCCAGTCGAAAAGGTCAGGCTGTTTGGCAAGGATTTGATGTGATAGAAGGTGGTATTGCCAACGATCGAATATTCAACACCATCGAGTTATATAGTCAGGGACTGATTACGCAAGATGTTGCATTACAAAGGCTTCAATACGAGCAGCCAAACAATCAGATTTGCATTCTCAATCAGAAGGTAGTCGACAACTATCTACACTTCATGGAATCGAACATTGTTAATGAGGAGGAGAAAAAAGAATGAGTGAGCAACCATTAATCAATGAGACGTTGTTACAGATGAAGTATGCCAGGGTTGTTTCGTTATTGGCCGAGACGCTTGGCATTAGCGACGACAGGGCACTTGAATTGTTTTACACTTCAGACACATATTCCTATCTTAGCCGCAAGATGTATCATCTTCACAATATGAGCGATGCATATCTCGTAGACGAGCTAATGCTTGAACTTCAATCTAAACAGTAATTTCGTAACTTTCACGGATTATTTTTGAAAATGGATATGACAGAACAAAGACGGCCATTGATTCTTATTTCGAACGATGACGGCTATCAGGCCAAGGGAATAAACTGCCTGGTGGACATGCTACGCGACATGGCCGACATACTGGTGTGTGCTCCTGACGGGCCGCGCTCAGGCTTGTCCTGTGCCTTCTCGGCCACCGTGCCGTTAAGGCTGCAAAAGCGGCGCGAGGAAGAGGGAGTTGAGGTGTGGTCGAGCAACGGCACACCCACCGACTGCGTGAAGCTGGCACTGAGCGTGCTGCTCAAGGGACGGAAGCCCGACATGGTGGTGGGCGGCATTAACCACGGTGACAATGCCTCGGTCAATACCCACTATTCGGGTACGATGGGCGTGGTCATGGAGGGTTGCATGAAGTATATTCCCTCGGTGGCTTTCTCGCTCTGCTCCCACGATGAGAATGCTGACTTTGAACCGCTGCGGACTACCATCAGGCAGATTACCCGGCAGGTGCTGCGAGAGGGGCTGCCCAAGGGTGTGTGCCTGAACGTAAACTACCCCGATCGTCCCTCGTTTGAAGGCATCCGTATGTGCCGCATGTCGGCTGGCACTTGGGGCGGTGAGATTACCACCTGCCACCACCCCCGTGGCTACGACTATTACTGGATGGTGGGCCACTACCAGAACGACGAGCCGCAGGCCACCGACACCGACCGTTGGGCACTGGACAATGGTTACGTGGCCATTACCCCCACCCGCATCGACGTCACTGCCTACGACTGTCTGGACATGAAGTTTGAGTGACTGCTGTGATGAAATAAAACAGGCATGAAATATTATCTGATAGCAGGAGAAGCCAGTGGCGACTTGCATGCCTCACACCTGATGCAGTCGCTTAGCAACGAGGACGCGCAAGCCGAGTTCCGCTTCTTTGGCGGCGATATGATGGCGGCCGTGGGCGGTACGCTGGTGAAGCATTATCGTGAACTGGCCTACATGGGCTTTGTGCCCGTGCTGCTCCATTTGCCCACCATCCTTCGCAATATGAAGATGTGCAAACAGGACATCCGTGAGTGGAAGCCCGATGTGGTTATCTTGGTGGACTATCCGGGATTCAACCTCAGCATTGCGAAGTTTGTGAAGGCTGAAGGCATCTGTCCCGTACATTATTATATCTCGCCGAAGATATGGGCGTGGAAGGAGTATCGCATCAAGAACATCAAGCGCGATGTGGACGAGCTGTTCTCCATCCTTCCCTTTGAGGTCGATTTCTTTGAGGGCAAGCACAATTTCCCCATTCACTATGTGGGCAACCCTACGGCCAGTGAGGTGAAAGCGTTTCTGGAGAATGCCGCTACTGGCAATGACGACTTCCTAAACCGCAACAAGCTGTCGGCGACGAAGCCCATGATTGCCATCCTCTGTGGCAGTAGGCGACAGGAGATCAAGGACAATCTGCCCGCCATGTTGCAGGCTGCGGCCCTTTATTTGGATAACTACCAGATTGTCGTTGCGGGAGCACCGGGCATTGACCACGACTATTACGCCCAGTTCATCAAAGACTATCCTGTGAAGGTGTTGACGCAGGGGCAGACCTACCAGCTGCTCTACAATGCCCATGTCGCACTGGTCACCAGCGGTACGGCCACACTCGAGACGGCTTTGTTCCGTGTTCCGCAGGTGGTGTGCTATGAGACACCGCTGCCCCGACTGATAGGCTATCTGCGAAAGAAAGTGCTGAAGGTGAAATATATCTCACTGGTGAACCTCGTGGCCAACGACGAGGTCGTGAAAGAGCTGGTAGCCGACAGCTTTACGGTCGGGAATATCCGTCGTGAGTTATCGGCTGTTCTTGACGGCCCTGCCCGCAAGCGCATGCTTGAAGGCTATGACCGTGTGGCTAGTTTGTTGGGTAGTCTGCAGGCTCCGGATGAGACTGCAAGGCTGATTTACAAAAGTGTCAGCGTGTAAAGGTAGATCACGGCTGCTGGAATGGCCAGCAGCGATGAGTCGAAACGGTCGAGCATGCCACCGTGGCCGGGCAGAATGCTGCCGCTGTCCTTGATGCCAAGCGTGCGCTTCAACAGACTCTCTACCAGGTCACCCCAGGTTCCGAAGACTACTACAGTAAGTCCCAGTCCTGCCCATTCGATGGCTGAGAGTGAACCGTCGTTCACACCGTAGTGCTCCGTCAGGAAGTAGACGCCCACGGCTACGCCCATAACGAGCAGTCCACCGCCAATGCTTCCTTCCCATGACTTGCCCGGCGAGATGCGGGGGAACAGCTTGTGGCGGCCCAAAAGCGAACCGCACAGGTAGGCTCCCGTGTCGTTGAGCCAGAGAAATACGAATACTGAAAGCGGCATCAGGTAGGAATACTCTATCTCAGCACCGTTCTGGCGGAATGCCAGCACGTTGAGCAGCGAGAAGGGCAGGGCGATGTAGAGTTGCGACATCATGGTGTAGGCCCAGTTGGAGATGGGGTCTTCAGCTTTCAGATAGAGTTCGGCCACAAGCAGATAGACAATGCTCACAAGATAGGGAATGAACACGCTGGGCGGAGTGATGCCCCAGTTGTAGCCTGCCATGGCCAGGAACAGGTAGACACCGGCCACGGTGGAAATGAAACGGTTGACACTGGCCCCCCGCTCGTTGTTCATCAGTCCGGTAAACTCCCAGACGGTCATTCCTGTGACCAGTGCAAAGAGCAGCACCATGGCCCGTGGGTTGAGAAAACAGGTGACGACGGCGGCTACAAACAGCACACCCGTGATGGTGCGTACAATAAAGTTCTTCATATTCTTTAGGTGACTTGTGGTTTAGAACTTGCAGCGTAGTCCGGCAAGCAGGATGCCCTGTTCACCGCAGCCCAGCTCACAGAATGCCCTGAGGTTGGGAATGCCGGCTTCTATGCCAATCAGTGAGGCCTGCCAGTTGAACATGACCGAGGTCTTGTCGTGGATTGTCTCTTTCTTCCCTTCATGGTCGATCTTCTCCTTTTCCAGCATCAGCGTGGCACCAATGCCCAGCTTGGAGTACATACCGAAATACTTTGTGCGCAGCCAGTCGAACTTGGCGGCAGGCATCAGGGTGATGTTGGTCATGCTGCCTTCTCCGATGTTGACTTTTTTGGTGTCGTTGGTTGTGTTGTTCTTCAGGTTGCCGTACATGTCGTAGCTGCTTCCGTTGACACACAGAATTCCACCCACGCCGATGCCCTTTCTCAGATGATAGAAGTACTCTGCCGAAAGAGGTATGAACTCACTCTCGTTTTCGTATTTGGAGGATCCCGTTAGAGTTCCTGCTGAAAAGACGGTTGTTGTTGTCGCACTGAAAAGTACTTCAGTGAGTTTGGTAAAAGCGGATATGATTTGTGTGTTCGTTCCTGCACCGGTGCTGATGGCAATCTCATGCTTGGTGTCGTCGTAGCCGGGAACTCCTTCCTGTCCGGCGTATGCTTGTGTTGACACAAATATAATGGCTAAGAATAACAGAATCTTCAATTTCATAATGTTAATGGTGTTTATGAATGTTTGTTGTTAGGATGCACTCTCCTCATCCTGTTGCTCCTTTTCTTTCTTTGCTTCCAACTGCTTGCCGCGCTCTTCTGCCATGCGCTCAGCCTCGGCACGCATTTGTGCTTCAAGCAGTTCTTCGCTGCGGCTCACCCAGGGACGCTTGCCGAAAATGCGCTCCACGTCTTCGGCGAAGATCACTTCGCGGTCTACCAACAGCTGGGCCAGTTGGGCATGACCGTCCTTGTGGTCGGTCAGTATCTGCTTGGCCCGCTCGTACTGCTCATTGATCATCTTGATGACCTCGTCGTCCATGATCTTGGCTGTGGTCTCAGAGTAAGGACGCTGGAACTGGTATTCCACATTATTATAATAGCACACGTTGGGCAGCTTCTCGCTCATACCGGCGTATGCTACCATGCCGTAAGCCTGCTTGGTGGTGCGCTCCAGATCGTTCATGGCTCCTGTTGAGATTTGGCCGATGAACAGTTCCTCGGCAGCACGGCCGCCCAGCAGCGAACACATCTCGTCGAGCATGGCCTGCTTGGTCTGCAGCACGCGCTCTTCGGGCAGATACCAGGCGGCACCCAAAGCCTGGCCGCGTGGCACGATTGACACCTTGACCAGCGGATTGGCAAACTCCGTGAACCAGGAAATGGTGGCATGGCCAGCTTCGTGGATGGCTATGCTGCGCTTCTCGGCTTCGGTCATCACCTTCGTTTTCTTCTCCAGACCGCCAATGATGCGGTCTACGGCATCAAGGAAGTCCTGTTTGCCCACCTTCTCGCTGTCGTGACGGGCAGCAATCAGGGCAGCCTCGTTACACACGTTGGCAATGTCGGCACCCGAGAAGCCGGGGGTCTGACGGGCCAGGAAGTCGATGTCCACAGTCTCGTCGGTCTTGATGGGCTTCAGGTGTACGGCAAAGACCTCCTTTCGTTCGTTCAGGTCGGGCAGGTCCACGTGTATCTGGCGGTCGAAGCGCCCGGCACGCAGCAGGGCAGAGTCGAGCATGTCGGCACGGTTGGTGGCAGCCAGGATGATGACACCGCTGTTGGTACCGAAGCCGTCCATCTCAGTGAGCAGGGCATTCAGCGTGTTCTCACGCTCATCGTTGCCACCCATGGCAGGGTTCTTCGAGCGGGCACGGCCCACAGCGTCTATTTCGTCAATGAAAATAATACAGGGCGACTTCTCCTTGGCCTGCTGGAACAGGTCGCGCACTCGGCTGGCACCCACGCCTACGAACATCTCAACAAAGTCGGAACCCGACATGGAGAAGAACGGAACACCTGCCTCGCCTGCCACAGCCTTGGCCAGCAGCGTCTTACCAGTGCCCGGAGGTCCTACGAGCAGGGCACCCTTGGGAATCTTGCCACCCAGGTCAGTGTATTTCTGCGGGTTCTTCAGGAACTCCACAATCTCCTGTATCTCCTGTTTGGCACCAGCCTGACCAGCCACGTCCTTAAACGTGATGCCCAGCTCACCGCCCTTCTCATACATCTTGGCACGGCTCTTGCCTACATTGAAGATGCCGCTGCCGCCAAAGCCGCCGCCACCCCCCATGCGGCGCATGAAGAACATCCAGATGGCAATGATGAAGATGAGGGGGAACAGACTCCAGAACAGGTTGCTGATGAAACTGTTGCCGCGCTGGCTCTCATAGCTCAGCTTGCCCGTGAATTTTTCTTCCTCACGCTTCTGTTCCACAAAAGACTCCAGCTTGTCAATGCTTCCGTAGTCCACACTGACGTAAGGTTCCTTGCCCACTTGGTCGGCACCCTGGTGGAACACGTCGCGTATGTGTTCCGGCTTGACGTACATCTTCAGTGCGCCTTGCGTCTTGTCGACTACCAGCTTCGAGGCGTATCCTCTGTCCATGTATCCCTGAAAGTCGGTATAGGTGGTCTCCGTCTGGGTCTGCATCTGCTGAATGGTGCCGCCCTCGTTGTTCAGGTAGAGCACGGCCAGCAGCGCAATGACCAGGAAGTAGATCCAGCTCATGTTGAAGCGGGGCATCTTCGGCCCCTCGTTATGGTTTGTCTTCTTTTGTTCCATTGTCGTTGTCAGTCCAAATCGTTGATTCTTGTCAGCTTGGCATCATCCCACAGATGTTCCAAGTCATAGTATTCTCTTACATCGGGCAGGAAGATGTGAACCAGGGCATCGGTATAGTCCATGGCCACCCATTGGGCGTTTTCCAGTCCCACCACATGTGTAGGTTTCTCCTGCAGGTCGTTGCGTACCGTGTCGCTTACGCTTTCAGCAATGGCCTCCACCTGCGTGGGCGAACCGCCCTGGCAGATGATGAAATAGTTGCAGATAGTGCCTTCGATGCCTTTCAGGTCGGCCACCACGATGCCCGCCCCTTTTTTCTCTTGTATTCCCTTTACAATTGTTTCAACCAGCGATGTTGTTTGTTCCATCAAATCTTTTTGTTGTTATAATATATATTAATAAGGTGCAAAGGTAGTGGTTTTTCTTTGATTCATCTTCAATCCACCCATGAAAATAACTTTTTTTTGCATGAATGATAAAAAAAATGGCAAAAAGTTTTGTCGGTTCGTGAAAAAGTAGTACCTTTGCAACCGCAAAACAGAAAGGATGTCTGTTGAGCTCCAATGTTTGGGGTATGGTGTAATGGTAACACTGCAGATTCTGGTCCTGCCTTTCCTGGTTCGAGTCCGGGTACCCCAACAGAACAATCCGCTAAGTTGTTGAAAATCAACACTTAGCGGATTTCTTTTATTCCAAATTGGCGTGTTTTTGGCGTGATAATTATTGTTTTGGCGTCCCTTGACTCTTGATTTTTATATTTGTAATCTCAGAGTTTGCAGATA
>JAEEGL010004696.1_pt1 | contig 38098 bp, 36 predicted proteins | sample 9134231 | NCBI WGS metagenome assembly JAEEGL01 (sample SAMN16246548, study PRJNA631951) | gut metagenome | biome: gut microbiome; feature: rumen; material: fiber-attached | host: Bos | place: Iran: Karaj | collected 2018-10
ATGAAACAGGAGAAATAACAATGCCCAACGAGATTACGAAGATGGACATCGCAAAGACAAAGCACGATTTGATTTGCACGATAATAACAAAGATGCAGATGGAGAGAGAAGCAGATGTCAATGGAAAAGACGGATGGAATCATGGATATATAGCTGGCGTGTCAGAGTTTGCGGAGAAGCTGATAGACTTGATGGACGAAGAATATACGGAAGATGAGGAAGATGAAGCCCGATAGGTAGGGCTTCTCTTTTTATATGTGAAAGAAAAAAATAAAGTGGGCATATAATCTGTGCGAAGAAAATATTGTAATTTCGTTCGCACGGTCTTTTCCTCATTTTCACCGTCTAACGAACGAATAGGGAGCAACGGCGTGTGCGTCTTGCACATCACAAACGAAATGAACCTTTCCTTTCCCATTCATTTCTCTGCTCTCCACCCATGTAATGTCTGTAATCATGGCGCACACACCGCCCATAAAAAGAAAAGGAGATTAAGAATTGAAATATACAGATATAGAACTTCCAGAGCAAAAGAAACGCGGGAGACCGTCGAAGTCTGCGGAAGAGCGCGAACGTGATAAAGCCGAACGTGAGAAAGCGCGGCTTGAAGAGTGGCGCGAAGAAATGCGGGTTAAGTGGGGAAGCCGCACGGACGCAGAGGGAAACCGAGTTGACTACACGGATGCCGACCTAAAGGAACTCGAACGGATGTACAAATACTACGCCGCCGAGTACGGAGACTCAATGACATTGAGACAAAAGGACGGCATCGCGCAAGTATGTACGTTCCGATTAGAGATGAACCGTTGCGTTGCAACAGGAGATTCGGCAGGAGCGAAAAGATACTCTGACATGATTAACTCCGTCATGAGCCGAGAAGCCATGAAAGCAGGAGATGTCAGACAACTCGAACAAACCCGCATCGACTCGCTCATCGTTAACCTTGAAAACAAAGGCGCGATAAAGAATGGAAAGATTGTCGGCAAGGACGAACTTGCATCCATTCTGCTGAAAGACCATCCGCAGTATCACACATCAATGGATGTTGTTGATTCGATGCTTTTCGCAATTATCAACACGATGAAGCGAAACAACGGAGAGCCAGAGGTGACAGAACTCCCGTTGTCAGCACAAGTTGAAGATGTTTTCGGAGAATTGCTTTCAAAACCCACAGAAAGAGAACTGAAAGCAATGTCAGAGACGGGCATTGTACCGCCTCAAAGAGAAAAGCCGAAAGCATAACTGGATTAAAAGAAGTGGCGAAAAAGGGATATAAATACTCTAAAGAGGACGCGAGATGGATTAAGGATACTGGAGAGCAAGCGGTTGATTACAAGAATATCGAACTCTACGACGAGGATTCTTGGGGCTTGCTTATCTCCTACTGGAGACAGTATCCAGACAGACTACTCGACTTACTCGAAAGCGAGAACCCACCCTACACGCTTGAGCCGATACAACGGATGATTATCCGAGTGTTCTTTAGATGCGAACACGCATTTGTAACTGGGTCGCGTGGATTCACCAAGTCGGTGTGTTGCCTTGCATCTAAACTTCTTTTAGGGGTTCTATATCCGAGAACCGTCATGCGCTATGCCGCTCCTACACAAGAGCAGATGGCAGACATCGCTCATGAAAAGTGGGATGCAATTAAGCAACAATGGAAGGGACTGACCGATTATTGGGAAGTCGTTTCTATGGCGCAGACGGGATTTGAAATCCGCACAAAAGAAGGGTCTGTTATCACAATCTCCGTAGAGCGTGGTAACGACTGCAACAGTATATGTGCGGAAGAAGTTGCGCAGGAAGAATCGGGTAAAGCGTTTGACTTCGTAAGATTTGCGAACGCCGTACTGCCTACTGCTCGTGTGGAGCGAATGGTAGACAGGGAGTCAGACCCGTTCTTCCCGCAGTTTCAGAAACAATACATCACGAGTGCTGGCAATCAGCAGAACGCTTCTTTCCAGTATCGCAACGATACATACCGTGAAATGATACAGGGAAAGAACTCCGTTTGTTTGGATATACCTTGGACAGTCCCCGTCCTGTCTGGAATCAGACGAGCAGAATACTACAGCGATTTGCGCTCAAAGCAAACGCCAGAGGCGCAGTTGAGGGAGTTGGAAAGCATTTGGACTGGAACAAGCGAAAACCCCGTTATACGAGATTCTACGCTTACAGAGGCAAAGCTGTGTCCAATCATGGAAGCGCGGCATTGCGGAGACCCAAGCGTACACTACATAGTCGGTTACGACGTTTCATACGCAGATGGCGCGAACAACGCGAAGTGCGCTGTCGCGGTTGTCAAGTGCGAGAGGCAAAGCGGAGAGTTTAAGAAAGATAGATTTCTTAAATCCCTTGTGTATGTAAAGGACGAGCCGCCCAAAGACCATTTGCAACAGGCGAAAAACTTGAAGAGCATTTGGTATCGGTTCTGTCTTGAGGGCGGCGCGGGTACATATATAGCAATTGACTCGTGGCAATTTGGGACTGCTGTACTGCAAGCATTACATATGGATTTAGGAGACGGATTGCCGCCGCTTTGCTGTGTTAATCACGAGTTTCCAGAGTTGGAGCAAAAGGGAGCGTTGCCTGTTATCTATCCGATTAAAGCTGTCGGTGGTTTTGGTAGCGGAACACATGATAACGACGGAGAGATGATACGGTACGCGGAGATGGAGTTCGAGCATCGCAATGTTCAACTCCTTATCGCAAACCTATACGAAGGTATCAGAGCATATAAAGTTAAGCATCACATTAAAGACGATACTTTAGACCCAACGATTTCAATCCCTTACATAAAGACGAGAGAACTTTGCGGACAGATTGCAAATCTCCAAAAGAAAGTTAACGGCGTTACTTTTTCAGAGAAGAGGATAAGCAATCATATCCAGCGAGATATGTGGTCTGCATTCAAATACGCACTTCGCTTCGCGCAAATTCTGGAGATGCAGGAACTCATCGTCGGGGACAAAAAGGAAAGCGAATGGGCGGCGTATTTCAAGACACCGCAATCAAGGCAACCGATTAAGTCGAACGTACAACAGGGTCTACCGAACGGATACAAACCGAGAATACAAGCTGGCTGGAGAACGGGCGGCAACAAAATTATTTAACAGTATGGAACAAAAGAAAACAGTAGTATACAGATTGTTCGCCATGCTTACAAACGATAAAAACATGGCGGTTGCCACGCAGTACAGATTCCAGCGCATCACTCCTGCTTATACGCTTGTTTATACGGACGAAAAGCCAGAGGGCGTTAACTGTACAGAGATTAAAGCGGAAGAGATTTCAAATCTTTCGAGAAAAGATTTCCAATGGCTTGAAGACTCAAACCTTATTCTTCTTCGTGAATTTGTTGAAGAACACAAAGAATCGCAAGTGCAATCTCTGAAAAAGTTTTTTGAGGAACTCGATAAAAATATCAAGGAAGAATTGAAAGAGAAAGATGGAGAACGAAAAGAATCTGCAACCGAATAACGGTGAAAAGAACGTAGCTTACACTTCGTTCTCGAATCTTTTCAGAGCAGTTGAAGCGGCGAACCCGAACTTAACACAACAGCAGTTTATGAATGCTGTGTCGCGCACATCAATGTACAGCTATTATACGGCGAACCCGTATGTGCAGAACGACAGAGTTAAGAACATCTCGTCAAAGCCGAACCTCATTTCAAAGGAAAAGATTGTTGAGTGCTTGCTTAATCCGAACGGCTCTGAATTACCGTTGCGAGAGTTGAGCGATGCTCTTGTTTGGACGGCTTATCCGTATTTCAAACTTATCAAGACAACCGCAGACATTCTTACTTATCGGAACTACATCTATCCGAAGTTCACGGACGAATCAGATGCGAAGACAACCGAGTTCAAGAGAGAATGGCAACTTGCAGAGAGAATCAGCGAGTCAATCAAGCCAGAGCAGACGGCACATGAAGCCACGATGATGGCTCTTAAAGAGGGCAAGGCTTTCTATCTGCTCCGTAAAGATGTAGACCGTTCGCATCTTAAAGTAAACTACTGCTTCCTGCAACAGCTTCCGCAGGATTACGTTAAGATTGTCGGATACAACAACGTATCGAAATACTCCGTTGCTTTTAACATGATGTATTTCGACAAAGTTGGCACAGACATTTATCAGTACGGAGACTTGTTCGTTCCGTACATGGAAGATTTCTACAGCGTTGTAGACCCGACTTATCAAGTAGGTAAGAGCGGCAAGGTAAAGATTGTTTACTCTTCAATCGCAAAGAATGCGAAGAAGGTAAGCCCCAACGCTATCGGAAGTCCAGAGATTTATTTTGAAAATGGAAGATGGTTCTACTGGGTAACGCTTCCAGCAACTTCAATCTGGACATTCGAGATTGACGATTCAACCAGAAACGTGATTTCACCCTTCGCGGGTTTGATGCTATCAATGTCACAGATTGCTCAATACGAGAATCTGCAACTTGAACTTTTGGCGAACCCCCTCGTAGCGTTGCTACACGGTGAAATCGAAACATATGACAACTCACAGCAACAGATGGAAGACGCATATAAGCTGTCACCGTCTGGTAGGCAGTTCTTCGAGGCGTTGTGGTATCAAATGATGTACCAAAACAACACAAGCGGAATAGGATTCTACGCCGCTCCGCTGAAGAACATGAAGCTGGAACAGCTTGCAGAAGCACCGAACGCTACGAACATCTCAAGCAACGGATACGCTTATGTGATGATGAAGAGCGGTAACGCATTGCTTCCGTTAAGCACAGAGCCGAGGGCTGGTATGGTCGCGTATGCGGCGAAGATTGAAAGCCAGTACGGTAGATGCATTTACAGAACATTTGAAAATCTAATGAACTTCATCTTCTCCGATGTTGGTCTGAAGAGGGAATGGAGATTCAAGATGTTTGGGAACGTCTTCTCCGAGCAAGAGGAACTTGAGGACGCTCGTAAGGGAATGACGCTTGGTATCTTGATTGATACGTTAAGATACGACGCAATTCTTGGTCACTCAATCCTCGATGATATGTCAATCAGCGATGCAATTAGTGCAAGCGGAGTGCTTAACAAGAGAGTCCCGTTGGTCACGAGTTATACGGCGAAGCAATCTGAAAGCAAACTGCCGCCTCAAGCGCAGATTGACGAGGGCGGCAGACCAAAAGCGAAAATTGGGAACATAGAGAGCGTGGGAGAGGAAGAGAGTTTCGATGCAGGAGAATAACATGGAAGTTATTGACATCAACGAATACCGCGCTTGCGGTTCTCTGACGGTTCTTCAAAGATTGAACCAATACGAATTTGCGGTTGAGATTCGCATGATGCGCGAAGGAATCAATCGTAACAGATGGGATTACAGGAATCTCGACACATACTATCAGACCTTTGTTGGTCAGCCGATTCTTTGCGCGTTTGTTAACGGGAAAATCGGTGACGGTCACAACATGAGGGAGAAGACCAATCGAGATACTGGTGAGCGTTATTACAGCTTTACCGATGCTACAAGTGAAAGAATAGTCGGTACTCTGTCTAACGATATAGAAGATTTCTCCATTGTTGAAGAAAATGGGGAAAAGTGGCTTGTTGCCAAAGGACGTTTGTGGGAGTTCTACGCACCAGAGTTGGTACAGAAGATTATTCGTACAGGGCGAATGGATGTTTCTGTCGAAACTCTTGTTGAGGATTCGCAACAGGACGGCGAGATTGAGGTTTTCACCAAGTGGACTGGTTTAGGAGTAACGATACTTGGCGATGATGTGCAACCAGCAATCCCGAACGCCTCAATCAAGGCTCTTGAACTGCTTAAAGATGAGTTTGCAGAAGCGAAACTCAAGGCGGCTTCCTACGAGCAGTCCGTTGGAGACGAGCAAACCAAAGAAGAAAAAATAATCGAACGAGGTAAGAACGAAATGACTTCTCTGAATAAAAGAGAACTTTCTGCTCTGCGTGACACCTACTTTAAGGACTACCGCGTACTGTCAGCGTCACACGATAAGGAAAAGGGAGAGACCCTTGTTTGCCTTATGAAAGACGGAGCAACGTACCAGTATGTTCTTGGCGATGCAGAGACCACCGTTCAGCCCGAACGCATTGTTTCTGTCCATGTGAATGCGACCGTCAGCTTTGACGATGAGCGCAATCTGTCAGTCGATACTGGTGACATGATTGACGTTATCGCAAAAGACTACGAGACGTTGGGCGCAAAGTACAACGAACTTGAAGCAAGCGCAAAAAAGGCGAACGAGGAACTCGACGCGCTCAAGAAGTCCGAAGCCAAGCGTCGCGTTAAGGCGGCGAAGAAAGCGGCAGAGGATACGCTCAAGGCTTACAACCAGACCAGCGATGTGAAGGTTAGTGAGACCATCCTTGTTAAGATTAACGAGGACATCGAGAAGGGCGAATACTCCGAGTGCGAAGACAAAGACGGCGAATGGTGCGGCGAAGAAGAAGTTGCTAACGACGTTCTCGCGGAATGCGCGAAGGAAGTCCAGAAAGCAAACGAAGCGAAAGCCGCAAAGGAACGTACCCAGATGGTGTGGACGAAAGACTCCGCAAAGCATGACGAGCCGCTGAATGGCATCGAGGCACTTCTGGCGCGTAACGGTATTCAAGATAACTAATTTATAGGAGAAACACAACATGGCAAAAATTGCTAATACTGCTTTCGAGCCGCGCATCACGAATGGTCGGTTCGATGACGAAATCAATATTGCTGGCGTGTTTATGAACGGCGAAAATGCCGAGGCTTGTGCGGCGGGCTTCCTCTGCGTGAGAGATACCCAGCTTCCCAATGCGGGTTATGACAATCCCTCTGGCACTCGCGTTTATAACGAAAACGCATGGAACATGGTCGCGGCAACCGACGAAGCAACGATGGATGATGTCATCTATGCTTGCAACACCTATGACATCCAGTATGTCGAAGCGGATGATGGCAACATCTACGCGGTTGGTGCTCGTACACTTGGTCTCCCGTCCCTTACTGGCAGACCTTGCACCTTCACACGCATTGACTTTGACGGTCAGAGCGTCTATCGCTTTGGCGAGGGCAACCTCTCTGCGGCTCTGTCAACGAATAGATACTTCACGATTGATGACGGTCTGCTCGTTCCTGCGGCATCTGCTCCCGCGACTGCTGGCGCAATCTACTTTGAACTGCGCGGCACGGGCAACTTTGTCGAGGGCAACTCCGCGTCTTTCGGATACGTTGATGTCGTTGCGAAGAAAGTCAGCGCGTAAGTATAAGGAGAAACACTATGTCAAAGATTACTCTTAATTCGATTTCGCAAGATATTTTTGCGGTCAACAACGCGGCATCCGAGCGTGAGAACGTGGTCGGTATGGGTCGTGCTATTGCGTATGACTACGCGGTTCGTGCGACGAATGACCTTCACTCTGCTCTGAAGATTGCCGAGAAGACGGACAGACTTATCACCAGCGCACAGTATTCCGCGCTGAATAAGAAGTTCCAGCAGGAGCATTTCCTGTATGCGGCGAAGGTTGCTTGTGCCAACAACGGCATGAAAGCACCCGAATCCTTTGAAGAGTTCAAGAAGAATCTGATGCTCTACAAGAACAATCAGTCCTTCCTTGCGACCCTCATGGGCATCTACACCGAAATCCTTACTCCGATTATTCCTGCGGTCTACAGCGAGGCTGTTGGTATGTTCGCGGAGATGGTTACTGTCGGTATCGGTGAGTCTTATCATGTGAGCGTCTCTTCTGGGGATATTCCCATTTTCCAAGATTCAGCTTGGGGCGCATCCCGTTCCGTGCCGCGTAATCGCTTCTACGAGAAGGATTACACCCTCATCCCGCAACCGCGTACTGCGCAATGCAACTGGAAGTGGGCGCAACTTATCGGCAACAATGTTGACTTCGGTAAGTATTTTGCGAACATTACGGCTGGCATCTACAGCAAGACGCTGGTTCTCTGGAACGCGGCGATGGCGGCGGCGGCAAACAACACGGCGATGATTCCGTCTGGTTTGCAGTACACCTTCAGCAATCAGAACTGGGTTGCGGCGGCAAACAAGGTCGCGGCTCTGAACAACACCAAGATTTCGAACATCGTTGGTATCGGTGGTGCGATTGCTCTGTCAAAGGTTCTGCCGAACACAGTCACGGGTTCTACCAACGTCAACATGGATGCGGCTATCGCAACTCTGCTTGGCGCGGACTACACCCGTACTGGCTACCTTGGCGAGTTCATGGGCGTTCGCCTCATGCCGCTTACCGATGCAGTCATCCCGAACACGCAGTTCGGTACTGTTGAAACCGTTCTCGACCCCGCGAAGGTCTGGCTCATGGCTGGAAACGGCTACAAGCCCCTCACGATTGCCTACAACGAGGATACCCCGATTCAGCTTGAGGTTGACCCGTCCAAGGCTGGCGATATGGAACTGGCTGTCAACATCACCATTTCGCTCGACGCGATTGCGCTGTTCCAGAGCAAGATGGCTCTCATCACGGTCTAATCAAACCCAAAAGAGAGGGGATGTATTTCCCCTCTCAATATCATGTCGAAGCGGGGAGCATATGTCCAGTTCAACTCTGGACTTCGGCACATAAAATCGAGAGACCATTAAAGGAGATAGCAAAGAAGTATGGCTCGTACATTGACCGAAGAAGAAAAGAAAGCCCGTGCAGATGCGCGTAAAGCGGCTAAAGAGGCAAAAGAAGCCGAGGCAAGGGAACAGGAAGCAAAAGAGGAAAACAAGGACTTTGAGAACTTGAAAGCGGCTAACGAGATGTTGCAGAAGCAACTGCAAGAACTCATGGCGAAGATGCAGGAGATGCAGAAGCCGCAAGTAGTTCAAGTCGCGGCAGATGTCGCAAAGGTTCATCTGCTGTGGCAAGCAGAGGTCGCGGACGATAATGTTGTGTCGTTTGGCGATGGCGGCAGATACGGTAGCGTAAAAGGGAAGCGCGGCGAGATTTATATGCCGAAGACAGACTTCTCTACAATCATGGACGAGAAGGTGAGATACTTCCTTGACAATCGCTGGCTTATCGTTCTGGACGGTCTGAATGACGAAGAACGCGAGGCATACGGCGTTGACTACAAGAACGGGGAATATCTTGACAAGAAAGCGTTTTCCAAGCTGATTGAAATCGGTGAAGGAATCCTTGACATCTATCCGAACCTTTGCGAAGGTAACAAGAAGATGGTGTCACAGAGATACGCAGACGCATTCGCAAGCGGCAAGATGCTCGACAGAAATGTTGTCGAAAAGCTGAACGAGATGAGCAAAACGCCCAAGAATCCGCGTGGTGACTTCGTGCAGATTGTCGAAGCAATGAACCGTGCGGTTGAGGGAAATTATTAACACAAACAGATAGAGGATAGGGAAATCAATGTCTACACTTTTTTCGGATGTACTGACGCAGTATGCGATGCAATTCATAGACGATGTTCGTTGGCAAGAGCAGTTAACGCTTAATCCTGCGCAGTTCTTCCGTGCGAAGTCACAGGCATTGATTTCTGCTATTCCGAGATTCAATCGCCCCCCGAACATTCAGTCATTCTTCTCATATACGAAACCATCGTGGGATGACTATACTCACACGGTTGTAGATGGAGAAGTTTTTCCATTAACAATATCTACGGATAAAAAGATGTTCGACCTTTGTAGCGTTGGATATATAACAACAGAGGAAAACGGAGCGGCAATCTATAATCCGATTTCAGACTTCGAGTATTCGCAACAAACAGGGGATGTAACGATTAACACGGAACTTCCTGTCGGTACTGAAATCGAATTTGATTTCTACACAGACGGTGTATTTGAAAATACACTTGACCCGACACAGATGCGCATCATGGGTTTGTGCGTAGCATACGACTGGTACTACAGATTTGAGAACGCATTCTTGAATGTTCTGAATCCGATTACGGACAAGACATTCAACCCGCGCTCTGCTACGGCAGAAGACAAACGAGCAAACACGGCAAGGTACACGGAGATAGGAAGACAGCTTTCGAGCGAACTCATGGCATACGAGCAGAGACTATATGCGATCAAGTACATTCCGTCTGCTGGATGGACTGGTCTTATCAACACGACAAATGCGAACCCGTCGATTACAGATTCCAATGTTTGGATTGACGGCAACACGATTTACATAAAGTCTCGAAAAGTAAATATAGAAGACGGGACAATCAACAAAGACTAATGCGGCGAAAGGAGAACATCTTGTGGCAGACATATCCTACATCGTCGTAAACGGAGTTAGGTATCCTGTTGTAGACGGAACAACCGTTAATATAGACGGCGTTGTGTACACAATAGAAGAACTACTTGCTATAGCACAACAACCGACAAGCAACAATACGGAAGAGCCGCAACAGGAACAACCGAGCGAACCAGATAACGGAACATATCCAGATGTTTCCTACATCGTTCTTAACGGCGAGAAGTACAGCATAGATGACGAGCAAGCCACAACAGACTTGCAGAAATTGCAGGAAAGCATCGCGTATCCTTACAGCGATACAAGCACCTATTCGGTAGGCGATTACTGCATCTATGGGGGCTACCTATACGAGTGTATTGTAGGCATAGAAAATCCAGAGCCGTTTAACGAAGAACATTGGCAACGGACGGTTGTTACAGAAACTCGCGGAGTTAGCGATTACAACGAACTCGAAAACAAGCCAAGCATCAATAATGTAACGCTACAGAACAACATCACGTTACAACAGCTTGGTCTTCAAGGAATCTATTACGACACTAAAGACGGATGGGACGCACAGAGTACGCTTGTAGCGGAACAAGGTGCGATTTATATATACAAGGACTACTCCGTGTCATCGGACGGCAAGGATGTTCCAGCATTAAAAATCGGAGACGGAACAAGCTATCTTATTGATATGCCGATTGTTAACGGAGATGTAGCGGATATGCTTCTTGAGCATATAAACAACGCAGTCATTCACGTTACCGCTGATGATAAAACATTCTGGAACAATAAATCATCTGCGTATTTAGACCAATCAACAACGGAAACACTTGTGCTTTCCAATACAAATTTCATGCTTGGGGGAATAATTTACAATCATGGCTGATATTTCCAAAATCACATTGCCGTCTGGCTCAACATACGACCTTAAAGACAAATGGGCGCGTGACCAAATAGCATCATTAAGCGGTTACACCTATTACATGGGTGTTACGACAACTGCTCTTTCTGACGGCTCGACAACGAACCCCGTTATTATTAACGGTTCGAGCGTAACAGCAAATACTGGCGGTATTTGTACTTACCAGAGCAAAGAGTTTATCTGGAACGGTACTGCTTGGCAGGAGTTCGGTGACCTATCCGCTCTTGGTGATTTGGCATATGCCGATACAGCTTCAACAAAATACACTCCTGCTGGTAGCATCAGCGGTTCGTTTACTGGGAGCGCGTCAAATGTTACTGTTACAGCAACCGCGAATGCAAACGGCAACTATCAACCGTCTGGTTCGATTTCTGGTACGACCTTTACTGGTGCTTCCATGACATCTACTGGCACGTTTACTCCTGCTGGTAGTGTATCTCTCACGAACAGCAATCAAACTGTTGCAGTATCAAAAGCCGCATCTGGCACAACGACGTACACTCCCGAAGGTAACATTACTGGAACGACGTTTACTGGAGCGTCAATGACCTCTACTGGCAAGTTTACGCCGAGTGGAAGCGTATCTCTGACGAACGGAAACAAGACAGCTACGGTTGCTCCTGCGGCAAGCGGAGAAGCTACATATACTCCTGCTGGTAATATTACGGCTGGTGCAATTACTGTTAAAACCGCTGGTGCAACTGGTACTATCCACAACCCGACAAAGGTTACTGTTGCGAAGACTCTTGAGACAGCCGCGCCGTCTGCTACTGCTCCTGCAAACGCAATCACATATTACGCGGTTGCTAACGAGACATTGAGCCTGTATCAGATTGGTTATACAACTGGTGATAGCATCACGACAAGCGATGTTACCGTTAAGACTGGAGACGCGGCATACGAGAGCGCAAACCCGACATTTAGCGGTACTGGTGTTCGTCTTGTTACTGGAAACATTTCAGTCCCGACAAGCGCATCGTTCTCTGGTACTGAAGATGATGTGTCAGTCTCTGGAACAACTACTGGTAGCGTGAGCGATGGTACATTCTCTGGTACTGGAGTTCGTCTTGTTACTGGAAACATCTCCGTGCCGTCTTCTGCATCGTTTAGCGGAACAGAGGGCAACGTATCTGTTAGCGGCACTACAACTGGTAGCGTAAGTAACGGCACGTTTACTGGTAATAAAGTACAGCTTGCTGGTACTACGACCCCGAACGGTTCAATCTCCGCTACATTCTCTGGCACAGAAGCAACGATTACGGTTACTCCCGACGAATAATAAAAGGGGGAGCGCATAATGCCCGACCTTTCTTCGATTACACTTCCAGATAACAATACATATAACTTTAAGGATACTGTTGCGAGAGCGTCAATACCGTATGCTACCGTAGACTCTACATCTACAGCAACGGTATTTACTGCTACAGTAGATGGTATTACAAGTTTATATGATGGCGTTACAGTCATGCTCCATAACGGAGTTATAACATCTGCGTCTGGCTTCACTTTGAATATAAATGGTCTTGGAGCAAAGCCGTGCTACAACAACATGACGGACGCTACGCGAGATACGACAATCTTTAACGTGGCGTACACAATGCTATTTGTTTATTCGACCGCACTCAATAGCGGAAACGGCGGTTGGTGGATTTATAGAGGATACGACGCTAATACAAACACAATCGGTTATCAGCTTCGTACAGCAAGCACACTCCGACCAGCTTTAGTAACTGGATATAGATATAGACTTTGGTTTACTGCACTTGACGGTAAACATTGGATTCCTGCAAACGAAAGTAGTAGTACAAATGCTACTTCGTCAAGAACGCCGTCAGATGAAGTTATTGACCCATTTGGCGAAATAATATACAACTCGACAAACGGGACAGTTAATGCTGGAGCGAACATTCCAACTGGAACGGCATGGCAACAGTATACGCTTTCACTTGGATACTCGTTCAACAAAACTGGTGCGGCATTGACATTGACAAATCCTGCGCCAGTCTATGTTAAGTGCCAACCGCAGACGAGCGGCGGCGTTGTAATGAAAGACTACACGCAGTCACTTCCGAGTACAGAGGACGGATATGTATATCTGTTCCTTGGGATGGCGTACAGCGCGACTAACATAGAACTCTTTGCTGTTCATCCTTGCTATTACTACAAGGATGGAGCAATCCGTTTGTGGACAAACGCGGCGGCAAGCGGTTCTGCTGTTGACCCAGCAACCGCAACACCATTGATGGACGGAACAGCGGCTGTTGGTTCGTCTGTTAAGTATGCCCGTGAAGACCATGTGCATCCGAGCGATACGACGAAGGTTGATAAAGAAGCGTTAGATGACGCTGGGATAACTGGAATCACATACACAACGATTGTTGATACTACAACGGTAACAACTGCAACTGGAGCGGTTCATCCGAAGCCGTATGCTACGCTTGCGTCTGGGGTTGGCATATATGAAGGACTAACATACAGGATAACTGTTGACGGTGTAGAGTACACTCTGCAAGCAAGAGGTTGGTTTGTAAGATGGGATACTGGTCTTGCGGCTGTTTCCTCATATTTACTTTCTGCTGTTGGAAACATTACATATTTTCAGTCGAGTCCGAATTTTTACACAGATGTTGATAATGTTCCGTTTTTAGTTACAACGCTCGTTCAGCCGACAGCAACATCAAAAGAATCGGATGGGATTTATGTTTTCACGGAAACCGAAAAATCTGTTAGTGTAAAAATAGAACTTGCCACACATCAAGGAGAACCGCTTCCTAATTATTTAATACGCGGAGAAACAGCACCCGCCATAAATAAGATATATCTAAACAATATTGCCAGAAGGTCGTATAATATCGGATATAATAGTGTTGGAGACGGTGGTATAGCTATAGGAAACAGCAATTCTATTTCTGGAAACGGAAATGTATTTGGTGCTGGGAATATAATATCGGCAAACAATTCAATAATCGTTGGAACTAACAACGAGATTTCAAGCACATGGTCTGCGATACTTGGTCATGGAAACATTGTGTCTGGGACAATATCTGTAGCAGTAGGATATGCGAACACGGTTTCTGGGGAGAGCGCAGTAGCGGCAGGATATGCGAACACGGTTTCTGGTGGAGGCGCAGTAGCAGTAGGATTTGCGAACACGGCTTCTGGTAATTATTCGTTTGCTGGAAACAGAAACACAGAGGCTGTAGGAACTTATAGCACCGCACATGGGAGGCGCACAATATCGAATCACAAATCGCAATTTGTATTCGGAGAATGCAATGTTGCGGACGCGAGTTCAGAAGCATCAAACGCAAGAGGAACTTATGTAGAGATAGTTGGTAACGGTACTTCTGATAGTGCGCGGTCTAATGCAAGAACGCTTGATTGGAACGGTAATGAATCTCTTGCTGGCGGTCTCACGCTTGGCATGGGAACAGCGAACCAGACAAGCATAACCGCTCAACAGCTTAATGCTTTACTTGCTCTCGCATCATCCGTACCGAACGCGGCATCAATAGACGCTAACGGACTAATAACATTTAAGAATGGTAACACATCTCTGTTCACGTTACAGTTGCCGATTTATGACGGTTCTCACCATAGCGCATAAGAGGGATATTATATGGCAGACGTAGAAATCACATATAACGGCAATACAATCACGATGAGTGATAGCGGTACTGAAGTGCTTGATACCAAAGGGCATTGGTTGTCAGATGATATTACTGTGCAGTATACAAAAAGCGGCGGCGTTTCTGTTCAGCAAAACGATGTCAACTTCATAGACTATGACGGCACGATTATTGCAAGCTATTCTGCGTCAGACTTTGCAAACCTTTCCGCGCTACCCGACAATCCGTCACACGCAGGACTGACCGCACAAGGATGGAACTGGACGCTTGCTGACGCGAAAGCGCAAGTCCTTGTTTCGGGGCATCTTGATATTGGGCAGATGTACGTTACCACGGATGGGAAGACTCGGTTGTATATTACAATCACAAGTCTTGGAAGAAGTGGTCTTCGCGTTTATTGGAATCAATCCGTTGCTTCATCCGTAACAGTCGATTGGGGTGACGGAAACACAACCGCCGCTCAAAGTGGAACGGGCAATAAATCTGCAAGCCACACATATTCTTCCGTTGGAGATTATGTAATCACGCTTACGGTTTCAAGTGGTACGCTCGGATTTGGAAACGGTTCAACCGCAACCGCAATTATCGGTCCTGCAAGCGGTTCATCTGTTTTGAACGCTAACCGTGTAATGCTGACAAGGGTTGAAATTGGTTCTAATGTTACATCTTTGCCAAATTACGCATTTTACGATATGTACGCATTAAGGTCGGTTTCCATTCCCAACACAATAACGAGTTTTGGAAACCAAGCCGTGTACTCTTGTAATTCGCTGTCGTATTTAACCGTTCCAATTAATTGCGTAACGTTAAGCAATAGTTACGAGTTTCGATACAACTATGCAATGTTGTACGTTTCTTTACCAAAAGCTTGCGTCAACATCGGGACACACTCTTTCCGTACTTGCACTTGTTTGCGGCGCATTGCGTTGCCGCCACTTACAACAATTACCGACGCGATGTTGCAAGAATGTTCTGGTCTTTCAACGCTTGTTATTCCGTCCACGGTAACGAGCATCGGCGCGTCAGCGTTTTACAACAACACAGGCATGGCTGAATACCATGTAAAAGCAACGACTCCCCCGACACTTGGAACTAATGCGTTTTATGGCATCCCATCGGATTGCAAAATCTACGTTCCGTCTGCAAGCCTCGCATCGTATCAATCGTCGTGGTCCTCGTATTCGTCGTATCTCGTCGGAGAATAATATGAAGCAAATAAAACTTTCCGAATTCAACGCACGTATCTCTGGGGAGGTCAGCACACAAAACTGACCCCGCAGAATTACGTTGAGGTTATCACCCGCAAGGAAAAGACGGAAGAAAACCGCGAAAACGCGATTGCTTTCTGCAAGCGCAAGCAATTATCCGAGTTCCTCAACCTATACATATATGGAAGAGTAAATAGTTATGAGCAATAGCCTTAACAACAACATTAAAAACGGGAAGCTAACATCGTCACGATTAAATCCAGTCGTGACGAATGCTCCTGCTGGCACATCACAGCTTTACTCAAAGTACGACGATGAAGCAACAGCGTATTACGAAAGGTATGCGCCGTATGCGTCTAACGTATTTGACGCGGAGATGCAAGGTCTTGACTACAACGATTTCTACAAGTGGACAAAGGTTCGCATTCGTTCGAGCAATGTTATCAACCCGTCTACTGGCGAGAACTTGTCTATTGCATGGCAGAGCATCCTTGTGCTTGATAAGCATATAGACTTCGTTCCTATTGGCGCATATGTGAAATATAACAATGCAATCTGGATTGTTTATAACCCAGACAACATTGCATCTGCTACTGGAAATGCAATTGTTATCCGTTGCAACACAACGTACAACACGCTGGACTATTACGGAAACATTATAAAGACTCCGATGTTCTATGCGAAGGGAACAATCCTTGCGTCATCTCCGTATTACATGGAATATTCCGCTACAATCGACGGTTATCAGCACATCATCATGCAGTTAAACAAGGTAACGGAGAAGATAACGAACAATACGAGAATCATTCTTGGGAAATCTGCATTCGGTATGTACGGCGTGTCAGACTTCCCAGAAGAGTTTACAGGAGACCCGAACACTTGCCATATACTCCGTGCAGACTTGCGTTTGCAGGAGACAATAGAGGCTGACGATTTGGAAAATCATATTGCCGACGCAAAGTATTTCAGCTTTGTTACTCATATAGGTGCTGAAGATACGATGCATATCGGAGACAAGCAACAGCTTACCGTTGATGCTTACAGGAAAAACATTAAGGTCAAATCTACAGCCGATAATCCCATTACATATATATGGAGTTCATCTGACGAGTCGGTTGCGACCGTAAGCGAAGACGGAATAGTAGAAGCTGTAGGCGAAGGACAAGTACAGATTACTTGCACGATTGCAGAGAACACGAACATTACATCTTCAGCCGATATAAATGTTGTCGCGCAAAGCACAGAACCTCACGTTGATTTCACAACTCCTGTTCCGAGCATCGTAAAAGCGTTTGAAACTATCACCATAAGTGCCGCTTACTACGAAAACGCAGAGCCTACAGAGAATATAATATCTTATGAGTTAAGCGAAGCAGACCCGAACTCGTATTCGTATGAAGTAGACGGCAACACGCTTACAATCAAGACTTGGACAGCTTCGTTTGACCCTCTTGTTATTACTGCAAGTTACAACGGAGTATCAAACGTAGCAGAGATTCAGATTTTGGGGTACTAAAGCGATGATAAAACCCAACTATGTTTGTCCTTATCGCATTACGAAACGAGGAATTAACTTCCTCATGTGCGCAAATCAACTGGAGAATCATCTCGAAGATTACAAAACAATAAAGGACTGCGAGAAAATAATTTGCGGTCATCAATACTTCTGCAACAAGGTTGGCAGATGGGAGAACACACGGGACGCAGAGAAATGCCCGTTAAATAAGTAAAAAATAACTATCAAGGGAATATAATAATATGTCAGAAATAGCGATTCGTATTGTAGAGATTCTTCTCGCTGGTATATTCGGCGGTGGTCTCGCGTTTGTAGCTACTATTCTCAAACACAGATGGGAAAAGCAGGAGAAAGAAGATATGGTAACAGCGGCTTTGGCAAGCCTTGAAAAGAATATTAAAAATACAAACAAAGCAATCGAATCCGTTAAGAACTCAATCATGGATGAACTCGCCAAAGACCGTGCTGAAAACGAAGAATACCGTGCGAAGCAGAGCAGAGCGAGAATCTTACAGTTCAACGATGAGTTATACAGAGGAATAAAGCACACAAAAGAGTCGTTTGACGATGTTATCGCGGAGATAGATAACTACGAAGATTATTGCAATTCGCATCCAAAGTTCCCGAACTTCAAGGCTGTAGCCGCTATTGACAACATCAAAAAGGTATACAAGAAACGCCTCGAAGTTGCTGATTTTCTCCAGTAATTAGATAAAATATTGTCTAATTTACATAAATTCAAGGCATATTTACTAAAATATTCGCACTTTTTCAAAGTTAATCTATAGTCCATTTCATTTTAGCCATAGGAGAGCAATAGAAAATGACAGACAACCACATCATCACGGAAGAAATCATTCTCAACGCAGAGTCGTATATCCCTATCGAGATAAAGGGCGAAATGGCAAGGTCGTATGCAGAATCTTGCGTTTCAGAAGTACAGATTACACTCGAAAATAACGGTGAAAAGGACGTTTTGCCTCCGAGATACCAAGAAAATCCGCAGATGAAGTCCCTATATGGGATGATGACGCTTCTCGACCAGTATTTGCATCTGCTTGAGAAAGATGAAAAAGGCTTTGTAACACTCACAGAGTCAGAGTATGACGAGTGGGGAAGAGCCTGTGTTATGAACCAGCTTGACAGATTTAAGTCAAGCAAAAACATCGAGGTTCGTAACAAGATTTACGATATTCTTGACGATTATCGAGAGTTTTACCGTATGCTTGGCGTGGAAATCACCGCGCTGGTTGCAAATAAGAACGACCCGCTTTCAAGATTCCTCGATTATTTCAGAGTCAGCATCACTCCAGACATGGTTAAAGACGCTTTAACGCAGTTTACTGGTGCGCTTGGAGAGATTAAGGAGTACGAAGAAAACAAGCAGGAATCAGCCTCTGAAAGCGTTACAGAGGGAGAGTAATGAGCGATATAACAATCTATTCTCCGTATAAAAAGATATTTAATTATTGGGCAGAGAAGGATGTAGAAGAAGTTCCAGCAAGATTAAGGGATTATCTCCTGCTTTTGCCCACAAAAGACTGTCCGAACCCAATAGAAACGAACGAAAACCCAAGGGCAAGACTCGTTAAGTACCTTTATTACGACGAGCCGAACCCGCTTAACAGACCGCTCCCATCTGTGCAGGAAAGGTTGAAGATGATATTCGACCCGTTCCATCCAGACAAGCCGAGTGACCCGAAAGTAGGGTACAGAGTGTTTTGCCAGAGCAGTACAGCACAGGCGAACATCATGGGTCAGACAATCATGCGCATAGTAATGGGACAATCAATTGCGCAAACACCTTTTATCGTCACATATTCCGTCAATTTCCAACTCCTTTCCAATTACACTCTCGAATCAAATACACAAAGCACAGCAGAACTACGCACGTTCAATATGGAGCAATGCATTATCCAAGCGTTGCACGGCGTGAACATGATTGGCGTAGGAACATGGATGCTTACGAAGAGCCAATACTCATACGGTAGCCGTAACACAATCAATAACGGTGGTAAGCCCATAACGGATGACCAAGAATTGGTCGGTAGAATGCTTACGATGTCTTTCGAGAGTCGCGTTATGCACGACGATAATCAAACAACAACAGCTACTACATTTTAACAATTATTTCTGTGGACATTTAAGAAAGTAGAAAAGAGGAAAAGATGGCACAGAATTATAGATACAATCATGCAGAGATAATGAGGGCGGCGAAGTCGGGAAATCCTATCAGATACCGAAGCCTTTACATTTATCCGCTGACCGTTGAAAACTACGAACTTCTTTGGGGCTGTGAATCAGCGTTGACAATTCGCCTTTCGACGCTCCCTGTGGTTTACGCCATGAAGAGTTATCCAGAAGCACTATTTGCAATAGCAATGGCTGGAGAAGATGTAGTTGTAAACGGAGAGGTTGTCGCAAGTCCGAACGACTGGAAAAGGTTTATTACCTTGCTATGCGCGTCCGCGCACATACCTCTGGAGTTTGTGAATAATAGCGTGAACTTTAGAGTAGACAACCAAGACAAGACAAAACTTCGTGCCGTAGTATTGCGGCAAATAACAGAGAGCGAAGACAATATGGAGTCGTTATCTGTTGAAGACCTAATCAATCTGCGAAAGATTATCGCAGAAATGAACGGCAGAAAACTTCCAGACGAATCCGAAAACGCAGAACTTGCGCAAGCGGAAAACGACATACGAATGTCTGGAACAAACGTGCTTGACTTCAACGTAGACTCTCTCCTTGCTTCTGTTGCAAGAGACCAGAGAGTGCGAATCAGAGACTTGTACGATTGGACAATCTACGAGTTTGAACTTATACGAGCCGCAATAGATAGAGAAAGAAGATTTACGGTATTCGGTATAGGCGAGAACAGCGGAATGGTCAAGTTCCCAAAAGGGAATCCGTATCCGAGCGTATTCTTTGATAAGCCAGCGAATATATCTGCCGTTATAAATGCTTCCGAGTTCACAAGTAGAATAAGCGGAGCAGTACAGGCAACAGACAAACTCCCAGATAATCTTCCTGTTATAACGAAGTAATAGTTCATGTCAAACATTACAAACAAACACTCATTGTACGACATTAAGGAGATTCAATATGGCTTTTAATCGAGCAACCGACCCCGTGTACGCAAAAGGTACGATGGACGTTTGGTGCTGGAATCCCGCTACTGGCGATTTGGATTATTACAGCAATAAAATCCAGACCAACCAGTTCCAGACTTCCGTTAACCTCTCGCCCGTAAATGCTGGCGTTGGTAATCCCGTTGTCATCAATCTGCCCGATACGTCCGAAGCCACTTTGACGCTGACGGCGGCTGATGTTTCTCTTGAGGCTCGTAGACTGTCTGTTGGCGGCACTCTCTCTTACAACGGTATTATCCCGTACTGCGAGAGCGTAACTGCTGACGGAACATCTCTGCAAGTCACGCAACCCCCTGTTGCGGCTTATGGTATGTCAACAGCGTATGCGTTCATTGACAACGATGGTACTGCATACGAGATTAATACTGACAGCTACATCGTGAATAACTTCACGGCAGTTGCTGGTCAGTCCTATCAAGTCCGTTACTTCATTCGTGCGGCATCTGCAAAGGAACTGCGTATTGCTTCCGTGTTCGCTCCCGCTGTGGAAGTTGTCATGCTCCGAATCCCCGCCTACTCTGCACAGGGTAGCACGGCAAATCAAGGCTCTCATGTTGGCGATTTCTACATCTGGATTCCGCGTATGCAGTTCAACGGCAACGCGGCAACGGATGCAAGCCAGACTGCGGCTTCTACGACCGACATTTCTGGTACGGCTCTGTCCTACGACGAAGCTGTGAACGCGAACTCCTGCGACGAAGCAAACCGTTACGGCGCACTTGCATACATGGTTTATATGCCTCTTGCTGGTTCGACCTCTGCGGTTGAAGGTCTCGTGGTTGTTGGCGGCGGCGTTTCCGTTTCTGTTGGCAACTCTGTCCAGATTCCTGTCAAGTATGTCATCAACGGTCAGCTTGTTCAGCCGAACTATGCGGACATGACATACGCGAGTTCTGCGGCTGGTACGGCAACGGTTGGCGAGAATACTGGTATCGTTACTGGTGTTGCGGCTGGTTCAGCGGACATTACTGTTTCGCTTGCAAGCCCAGCATATACGCTCGTCGTTCCCGTCACGGTTACCAATGCGTAATCAAAATCAATAAGCAACTATGCCCCCTCTGGGATAACAGGGGGGGCAATGTTCTATAAGCCAGAAGTATTCTTAAAACACCCAATGGATGCTTTCAAAATACTTTTGAATCTAAAGAAAGGGAATCATATGGGCGTATTTACAATAGATTATGAAACGAATATTAAGCCTAATCTTTTGAAAGCAATAGACAACGCTCTTGATAATGAAGTAAAGGACGTTGCTCTTAAAGCCATAGAGTTTGGAGCAATGCACGAAATATATATGGCATATACGCCAGAGCCAATATTCCAAGACTCAAGAAGATTCTCTTTCATGCAAGACGAGAACTATGAGACAGAAGTAAAAGATAACACGCTTACTATTACATCCGTTACAAAAGACGGTCTTCAAGATTTATTTTACAGAAACGGTGGAAGCAGTAGCGGTGTAGACCTTGGAGATATTGTTGCAAAAGGAAGAGCAGATTTCTGGCAACCTTTTCCGAGACCGTGGATGGACGAGGGAATAGAACAGAACATCGGTAAGATAGAAGCCGCTTTGAAAGCTGGTTTAGAGAGACAGGGTTTTTAAGGAGTTAATTAAATGCCTCAAATATTAGAATTAAAAGTCAAACTGCAAGATGCAGAAGCGAAACAAAAGGCTTTCGAGTTGCAGAAACAACTGCAATCCATACAACAATCTGCGCAGAAGCAGATGTCTTTTTCGCTTAATACAAACGGAGCAACACAGGCTGTTAATACCCTTAACGCTGGTCTTGGTAAAACTCTTTCTATTGTAGAGCGAATCAATTCAAAAGGAAAGTCAGCAACAACAGTAACTCTAAAGACTAACTTTTCTGAAATAGAAAAAGAAACACAAAGGCTTGCGCAAAGCACAGAAAAGGCGAGGTCTTCTCTTGAACGCTCTCTTTCTGGTGAAGCGTTTTCAAACTATAAGAAGGGCATTATATCTTTAGACGAAGCTATTGCACAGACAAGCAGGACTGTACAGTATTCTTCAAGCACTTGGCAATCATACTATAATTCTCTTTCTGGAATTAGCCAGCAATGCGGTGTAACAGCAAAGGAAGTATCAGTCTTTGGGCAGTTAAGCGATGAGGCTTTTGACAAGTATTCTTCTGGCGCAATGTCCGCTGATGCGGCAAACAAAAGCCTTGAAACAAGTACAAGAAAGGCTGGTAAAGAAACACAAGAAATAGGAGAAAAAGCGCAGAAGACAAGCAAGGCGTTTGTTGTTATGACTTCTGTTCTTATTCGCCTTGCGCACACAGCGTTATCTGCCGTTACTCGTTCATTCAGAGAAGCATTAACAGAAATGAAGAACGTGGACAGCGAATTGGTCGTTGTCCGTAAGGTTTCTAATGCTACGGCAGAAGAACTTTCAGCATTAAAGGATAGAGCATACGAGGTTGGCGCGGCATACGGTGTTGCGGCATCTGACTATTTGAACGCCGCCGCAGAGATGACCCGTGCTGGTTACAGAGAACAAGCTGGAGACCTTGCAGAACTCGCAACAAAACTCCAGCTTGTTGGTGATGTATCGCAGGAAACAGCAAACCAGTTCTTAATCGCAACCGATAAGGCTTACAAGATGAACGGTGACTTTGTAAAGTTATCGTCAACAATTGATAAGCTGAACGAAATTGATAACAACTACGCAACATCAATCCAAAAGGTTGCTGATGGTATCGGTATCCTTGCTCCTATCGCTTCACAGACGCACGTTTCATTTGAACAAATGGCGGCGGCGTTGGGTACTATTACTGCCGTCACGCAAAGAAGTGGTGCTGAATCCGCTCGTGCGTTGCGTTCTCTTTTCCTAAATATTGCCAAGGACACCAATACAGAAATAGAGGATGGAGTTACTGTTACAGTCGAGCAAATTAACAATTTGCAAGATGCTCTAAAAAAATACGCTCCAGAAGTTGTAAAGGCGGCAGAAGCTACTGGACAACTCATAAACCCGATGGAAGCAATCGGTGCGCTGTCAAAGGCATTCAAAGAAGGAGTGCGTGGTGAACAGGAACTGATGAGGATAGTTTCTGGTCTTGGCGGTAAACTTCGTTCATCGCAGTTGTTGGCACTTATCCAGAATTGGGATATGTACAACGAAATGTTGCGTACAACGGCAGATGCGGCTGGTAGCGCAGACCGAGAGGTTAGTAACGCACTTGACTCTTGGGACAAGAAGTTACAGCAGTTAAAGAATACTTTCACGCAGTTTACAGAAAGCATTCTTAATACTGAAGAGATTAAAGACTTCCTTGATGCTGGTAAGTTTCTAATTCTATCCGTTGAAAATCCAGAAGAGTATGCAGATAAAGTTGCTACAATGCTTGAATCTGCGATTAACTCTTTGGTTCAGAAACTTCCAAAGATTCAAGTTGCAATCGGGCGTTTAGCAACCACGCTTGCAAAAGCGTTAGTGTCTTCACTTGCAAAGGAAGCACCATCAATAGCAAAGGCTTTAGCGGAAGGCTCTCGACTTGCTACAAATGAGTTAATGAAGGAACTTCCGTCTATGCTAAAGGATTTGTTCCGAGCAATAGGCGGTCTTGTTGGTCAATCAATAGCAGATTCTGGTCTTGCAATAGACATAACAAACGCAATTATTGACGGTGTTATACAGGCTATTCCGAACGCTCTTCTTGGCGGGTTGCAAGGTCTATCAACTACACTTGTTGACTCCATATCGAACGATAAGGGCTTTGACGATTTCATAATCTCATTCCTTGGAACATTTGCGAAGAGATTTGGCGGTATTACTGGAAGATGGATAATCGGTCAAGTTGAGAAAAGCGTTAACGAAAAAGCAAAAAAAAGTGCTGAACCAAAGATAAAAGAAGTCGGCAATGCAGTTTCAGAAGTTAATGGTGCAATTGACTCTGAAGCCGACGCATTAAATGATGCAGAGAGTGCCACAGATGGCTTTACAGAGAGTCAAGGCAACGCCGCGGACGAGGTTTCTGGTCTTAAAAAGGAAGTAGAAACCGCCACAAAAGCACTTGACAAGTATAAAGAAGCATTAGCTGGTGGAGAAAAGGGTGACGGCTTAAAGTCTGCCGCAGAAGCATATAAAAAAGCTGTCGAACTTGCTGGAAAAGGTCTTACTGGAACTAATGCGTTCATGTCCGCAATAGACCTTCTGTTCTCACCAGAACAAATGCGCAAACTTGGATGGGACTATGAAGAAGCCGCGAAGCAATTGTCAAAGCCGTTCTTCAAAGCCATGTTCGAGGGTGACGGAGAAGACTTTGGTTCTAATGCGGCTAACTACATAAGACAGCACCAAGATGAATTTGAAGGTGTTTTAACAAAAGATTTGGGGAACGGAAAGTTCTCCCTTATGATTACAGACATGGACGAGTTTGCCAAGTCTGCAAATGTTTCAAAAGATGTATTGTATCTGCTTGTTGACGCTCTCGATGCATGGAACAGTTCTGCCGCGTATACAAGCGATGAACTTGATAACTTAATAGAAAAATACGCGCAAACTTCTGGCGCAATTTCTATTGTAGACAATAATGTAAGGTCTCTCAATCTTGAAAAGTTTGTAAAGAGTCTGATAGACGATGGAAAGACAGAGAGGGAGATTTATCAGATTGTAGATGGCTTGAGGGCTATGGCAGAAACCGACCCGACATTTACAATCGAAGAGCCAGAGAATCTCGATGATATAGTTCAATCTCTATACGAAGTAAAAGAGAACAAGGAAAACGTACTTGAAATTGACGTAGAAAGTAACGCTGACAAGTTCTTTGACGGAGTAGAGAAGAACATCAAGAGACTTGATGGTAGCGCAATAAGAGTAAATCTTACTTATGGTGGTTGGGGTTCAAAGGGAGCAACAACTGGCGGCATAGTTGGCGGCGTAGGTCTTGGCGGCGGCAGTAATAATGTTGGCAATGTAGAACTATTAAGCAAAGCTGAAGGAGACACGAACTCAAGAGGCGGTCTTGCTCTTGTAAACGATGGCGGCGGCGCAGAAATAATAGCGGCGAACGGAAAGGCATGGATTGCTGGCGGTGGAAAGCCAGCAATCACAAACATTCCTTCTGGAGCGACCGTATTTAACGCAGAAGAAACGAGAGGCATTCTTGCAAGAAGCGGAATACCGTCGTTTGAAAAAGGTGTTGGCAATAAAAACCGCGATGGATGGGCAACCCTCGATGGCACAGGGCAGTATTATTCTGGATACTCAACAGTATTAACAGACATTGACATAAATGCTGGCAATGGTAGCGGCTCTAAAGCAAATAAAGCAACAAAGAATCTGCAAGCTATACTTGATGAGTTAAGCAAGTACATAGATAAGATTCTGAAGAAAGCAAAGGACGCTCTTGATGCCCAACTCAAAGCAATTGATGCGCAGATAGAGGCACTTGAAAGAGAACACAACGCAGAGGAAGACAAGAATAAACTTGAGGAACTCCGCTTGAAGGTTCTCGAAGCAGAGAAGAGACTTGTTGAAGCGCAGAACGAAAGAACAGTCCGATACTTCAACAAAGAGACTGGTCAATGGGAGTGGATGGCAGACCAGAAAGCCGTCTACGAAGCTGAACAGGCACTTAAAGAAGCGCAGGAAGCATACGATAAAGAAGTTGCTGAACAAGCATATCAAGCGCAGATACAGGCTCTTAAAGACCTCAAGGAAGCGTTACAAGGCGAGTACGATAATCTTGCCGACTATTGGGAACAGATTGTCAATGCTCTAACAGAAAGTTCTGATGGCAACGTAGATGTTGAAAAACTTCTCAAGAGCCTTGGTATTGACAGCGGTTCTACTGCAAACATCAGAGAACTAATAAAATCCATCCAAGAGTACGAGAAGAAACTCGCAAGCGGTAGCTACGATATGCCTCTTGACAGCGCAACTACAAACAGAATTATGGGAGCGTTCGGCGTACAAGGAACGGGAACTAACTCTATAGGTCAAGTGTTCGGAATCTCTACAGCGGATTCAAGCGCAAAGGGTTCGAGCATATACAGTTCATCTGCATCAAGCGTCGTTGGAGATACAATATACTACATCAACGGATTGAAGATTGGCGCGGACATGATGGACAAACCGCTTTCAGAGATTCTCTCAAGGCTTTCGATTTATGCAAACTAACAGAAGGGCAAGGAATAATAAATGTTAAATCAGCCTATCAATGTAATACCTTCGGTTCTTTCTGGTGTAGGAGAGGGCGTAGTAGACGCTACGCTCCCTCTTACCGTTTCATGGCAAGTATCTGGAGACACACCAATGCTTGCGTATCAAATCGTTATTCAGCAAAACGATACGGATAGTACGGAAGTATATGATTCTGGAAAGGTAACACTTGCAGAGCCGTTCTACGGCAACGATAGAAACGGAAACATACAGATGTTTTCCGCGAACGAGATTACTGCGGCAGAACTGTCAACCGCTGGAATTATAAACGGATATACGAACGGATATAAGATTGTTATAACGCAATGGTGGGGTGCAACGGACGATGATTCTATTACTCAAACATCTCCGAGTTATTTCATAACAAGAGACACACCTACTGTTACGATAGATATTCCGTCTTACACAGAATCAAATCCGTACAATAGAAAGTCAATAACAGTTGATGCGAGTTTTACGCAAGCGCAAGGCGATACAGTAAAGACTGTTCGCTGGTATCTATACAACGGACAGGAAGATAACGCACAGAATCTTCTCCTTGATACTGGAGATATAGAGACGCAGTTGCTCCAGTTCTATTACGATGGACTGTTTCCAGAAAACTATTATCTGTTGCAAGTATCCATCCAATCGTCGAGCGGAACTACTGTTAATGCGCAATCCGTTATTTATGTTGAATATCCTCTTGGGCAGGATGTAGGAGAAGTGACAGTCTGCAAACCAGTAGGAAAGGATTACATAGAAGTTTCGTGGAATGCAAGAAGCTATATTGCTGGAGAGACGAGCGGAGATGTTTCATATACAGACGGAGCGATTCATATAGAGAGCGGCGATACGCTTACATATGCCCCGATGAACATTGAAGCACCGTGGTCTTTAGCGTGGAGAGGTAGCGCAAATATCTCTGGCGGTAACACAATTAACATCGTTAATTTGTCTGACGGCTCTGATTCTCTTGTCCTATCTCTGTCCAATACAGCGGCAAGATTCTCCTATAATGGGAATATAATATTCTCGAAAACAATAACTGGTCATAGTTCGGATGTATTCACATTTGTAATTACGCCGAACCACTATTACATTCGGCAGGATACTTATTCTGGCGGCACGATTCCTTCTGAATCTCTATATCCGTCATCAACTTTGTATCCTTCAGAATCAACGAGCGTAGTAAACTTCTTTGACGGCGCGATTACATATACGCAGTTCAATATTACATCACTCGTTCTTAACGGTGAACAGACTTGCGATTATATACTAATCGAAAGCGGCGAAATGTCTCAAGAACAGATACAGCAAATACTTGGCGATACATATTATCAGCCGATTATTGATTACAACACAATGTTCTTGAGCAACTTCGATTCGGAAACTACTATCGCTTTTATGTCTGGCACGGGCGGCAAGGGACTTGGCTCTGCCGTTTATAGAAGAGCGAAAGGAAAGCAAATTCTCGAACACGTTGTTGATGCCGCTGGTGGCGTAACTGCCATTAGAGACTATGGCGCACTTTCAAGAACAGAGTATCAGTATTATGTATTCCTTATCGGAATTAACATATACGCAGAAGCCTTTGGTTCTGGAACAATAACTCCGCAGTACAATAATTACACTCTTATGGAGTGCATATACAATTCGGAAGACGGAGCGTACCATGTTCAAGCATCATATCCGTTCGCTTGCAACGTATCGCAAGGTGCTATCTCAAACAATAACACGCCGAACGTGATGCAGAACTTTACGCGGTATCCGAACAGGCAATCAGTCAATACAAGGTATGCTTCTGGAACACTCACAGCACTTATAGGTACGGTTAATCAGACGGAAGGTACATATACCGATACATGGGAACTTGCAGATAAGATAAGCGAATTGTCAACAAGCCAGAATCCGAAGTTCCTTCGTGACATGAAGGGAAAGATATGGAGAGTTGAAACGTCAAGCGCAATAACGACAGAGGTAAGCACATCGAATGTCTTTATGCCGTTAAAGGTTACGATTCCTTGGGTCGAGGTTGGCTCTTCCGAAGCAGAATCTATAGTTGCAACACCGAGTGACCCCGTGTTTTTAATAGACACAGTATCCCAAACGTCTTTAGATATAAACCCGCAGACAGGGAGACTCGTGTGGACGAGACCAGACGATTACACGGGTACTATCATTTCTCTTAACGGCTCACAGCTTGCATCAACTACACCTTCAGATGTATATCCTGCGAAGCTGAACATAAACAAAGACGGATTCCTTATTGTTAACACATAATTGGAGATAAACATGAAATACGACATTACACCTTATCCGTGCGAAATTAAAGTCGGAGACAAAATCAAGACGGCAGACGGAAGAATACGGGAGATTGCATCAATTGATGGTCGGTTCATCAAGTTTGCAGACGGTTCTTTGTTTGGAATAGCACATCCAGATATAGTTGGTATTGCTGTCGAAAGAAAAAAGAAAAAGGTTGTAGAAGAGGAATAATAACGAACGATGGCAACGCGGTTTGAACAATATTTATCGGCTCTGAAGACCGATTTTACAAAAATCGCAAGGCTTGAGTTTCTTAATCCTAACGGAACGGTTGCTTTTGTACTCGATAATAACTATAAAAACAACCGTTCTGGTGCTTTTATACAGGACGGCTCTTTGTCGGTTAACTTGCAAAACGGTACGCGAAGAGCCGCATCTGTGTTGCTTTCCAACACGAACGGCGAATACGATTTCAACGTAAATAACCTATGGTTTGGAACAACCGTTAGGTTACAGATGGGTTTACTGCTCCCAGATGGGACTGAATACCTCATTCCGCAAGGCGTATTCTATATTAAAGACCCAGAAGAGTCGTTTTTGCCGAGCCAAAGGACTATCCGTCTTGAACTCGTAGACAAGTGGGCAATGCTTGACGGTACTCTTGGCGGTAATCTTGACGGCATATATGAAGTTCCTGTCAACTCCAATATCTTTGAAGCAATTGACGGTCTTCTGAAAGATGCGCAAGGGAACGGCTATGTATTCGACAGCACTCCTGCAATATATACGTCATACTACAACAATATGACGCAGACACTACCAGACGGAACTATCGCTTCTCTTGTTGAGTCACCGTATACTGCGCGTTTTGACTCGTTTGGAGAGACATACGCAGATGTAATACTCGAATTAAACAGCATGGTTGCTGGATGGATAGGGTATGACGCTACTGGAGCGTTACGGTTAGACCCGTCTCAAGACGATATACTTGACATAACGAAGCCAATCCTTTGGACATTCAACCCTAACGAAAAGCAGTTCCTTGGTGCTACATACTCCATCAGAAACAGCGAAGTTAAGAACGAAATCATAAGAGTTGGTCAAGCATTGGACGGCGGCTACTCTCAAGTCGGCGCAAAGGCACAAAATCTCGACCCAACTTCCGATACAAACATCAATATTATCGGCAGAAAGGTTGACAGAAAAGAACAGTCCAACTATTACACGAACGACATCTGTGCTTCTCTTGCGGAGTTTGAACTGAAGAGAAACACAATTCTGAAAAAGTCTGTAACGATTATGTCAACGCAGATGTTTCACCTTTCAGAGAACAATCTTGTAGTGATACGAAGAATAGACAAGAAAGGAAAGCCGTTCGAGCGTCATCTTATCAACGGATATACAATTCCGCTTGGTCAAACAGGGGAAATGACAATTAACGCTACGAGCGTTTCTGATTTCCCGATAGCAACTGTTACATATTTAACAACGAATACACAGGAGTAATAAACAATGGCAGAAGTATATGTTGCCCCTATATTTGTTAACGATAACCCGCCAGCTATAAACGAATCAAACCTCAATACGCTTGCAAAGGCTGTTGAGTCTATGGTCGTAGGTAATGGCGGTACTGGCGTTAAAGAGTTCACAGAGGGTTCAATCCTTGTTGGAGACGGAACAGACCCGATAGACGAACTTGTCGGTACTGGCGCGGTGTTCGCAACGGAGTCTGGCAACCCACAGATGGGTACACTCCCTGTTTCATGCGGTGGTACTGGTGCGACCACGTTAGACCAGTTGAAGGAGAACATGGGGCTTTCTCTTGCTGGCGTTGTAATCAACGAAGAAGCACCGTCAGACACAACAAAACTGTGGATTAACCCGATAACAAGAACTTTGAGTTTCTATTACAACGGTGCTTGGGTTCTTGTTCGTGGGGTTTATGCGTAAGGAGTAATATATGGCACTCAACTCTGGAGATGTATTCTCCGCAACAGACTTCATAAACCTTAAAGCAAGGGTAAAGGCAGAGTGCGCGAGAAGAAAGTACAACGGAAGTGTGGCATCGTATGCAACAGCAACATACGATTATACTGTTGTTCCGTCAGCAAATACAGTACCTCTTCCAGAGCATTTCAACAAGATAATTACTCCGATGAATGCGATGGTTAATACTGGTCGTTCAACGGTAAGTTCTGGAAGTCTTGTTGCACAGCTTGCGTCCATATCTTCCGCGTTATCAACGCTTGAAGCGAAAGACGTTACCGCCTCTAATGCTGGTTGCAAGTCAAGCTGTACTGGTCTTTGCCAAGGGACTTGTACTGGAACTTGCACAAGCGGTTGCAGTAGTGGATGCAAAGGCTCTTGCAAGGGTTCTTGCTCTGGTAGTTGTGCGAATCAATGTATTGATACTTGCAAGGATGTTTGCGCAAGCGATTGCACAGCTACTTGCGGACTTGGGTGTTCTTATGGTTGCGTTGATACTTGCTCTGGAACTTGTTCCGATGGTTGCATGGGTGCTTGCAAAGGATGGTGCAAGGGCGGCGTAAACGCTGACCCGACATAATAGGTGGTAGATAAAAATGAGGATAGTAAAAATAGATTCTGAAGACAGTAATCTTATCGAAAGAAAGTATTACTCACACGCGGCAGGAAAAGACAATATAGCATTCTTAATGAAGGATTCTGAAGTAAATGAATCCATACTTAACGAATATATCAATATTGTAGAGCAAAGGTACTATGAACTTGAGAAGAGCAAAGTTCTAATCTCGAAGAAATACGAGCCTGTCGAACTTAAAGGAAAAGCATATACATATACGTTCAACTTTGAAGACGAGACAATAATCTACGAGGAAAAATGAGGAAAGCACCAAGAGATTATTCCGAGGAAGTATTAAGGCGATACAGATTTGATAGCAAAGGCATATCTGCTTGCAGGAATATAACCTTTGTTGTAACAGAGGACTGTAATTTCGTCTGTAAATACTGTTACGAAGGTTGCAAATCACATAAGTACATGACATTTGATGTCGGTAAAAAGATTGTTGACCTTGTGTTTAGACTTTCTGAAACAGATGAAAGCAGTTTCATAAACACAAGCACAAAGGCAGTAATCCTTGACTTTATCGGTGGAGAACCGTTGCTAAACATAGATGTAATCGAGCAAATCTGCGATTATTTCTGGCACAAAGCATTGGAATTACACCATAGATTTGCAGAAAACTTCCGAATCTCCATGATTTCAAACGGAGAATTGTACTTTGACGAGCGCGTACAGCGGTTCATCAAGAAATACAAGAGCAGATTATCGTTTGCGATAACGATTGACGGCGATAAGGAAATGCATGACGCTTGCCGCATAAGACCAGACGGAAGCGGCACATGGGAGCAAGCGAACGCCGCACAAATGCATTATAAAAAGCATTTCGACAATCGCCTTGGCACAAAAGTTACTATTGCTCCGTCAAATCTTGAGTATCTCGACACAACAATTAAGTATTTTATCGACAACGGATACACGGAAATCCATGCAAACCCAGTATATGAAGAGGAATGGACGGTAGAACAGGCAAAGCTGTACTACGAGAAGCTGATTTCCATTGCAGACTATATCATATCAAATTCATTGCAAGATAAAGTGTATGTAAGTCTGTTCGAGAAGAATGCATTCCGACCGATACCAGAAGAAGAACAGCATCCGTTCTGCGGGGGTACTGGAGATATGTGTGCATTCGGTACGGACGGTACAGCATATCCGTGTCTCCGATACATGAACATATCTCTGAACGGCTCACAGCCAGAAATAGTCATAGGTAACTGCGATAGAGGTATTTATCAAACAGAGGATGAAAAGGCTATCCTGCGCGATATGGCGGCTGTAACAAGGCGTTCCTCGAACGACAATGAATGCTACAACTGCCCGATAGCTTCTGGTTGTGGGAACTGTTCCGCTTGGTGCTATCAGAAGTACGGAACATACAACAAAAAGGACAAGGGAATTTGTTGGATGCACAGGGCGAGATGCCTTGCAAACGAATACTTCTTCAATAAAATTGGAGAACATTTCGATATGAACTTGCAGAAAGAGTTTTCAGATATTATAAGAGGTTAACATGGCACAGCAAACAAACATCGGAAAGGTATCTTTAACACCGAGAGGCGCATATAGTCAGAGCGCAACATACGAGGCACTCGACATTGTTACTTATAACGGTTCAAGCTACATCGTATTGCAAAGCGTAACAGGCATTACACCGCCTAACGATACTTATTATCAGCTTATTGCTTCAAAGGGAGATGCTGGTTCAAACGGTATCTCTGCGACTATTTCTGCTGGCACAGTTTCCATGTTGCCCGTAGGAACAAGCCCGTCAGTAACAAACGCTGGTACGCCGAACTCCGCTGTATTTAACTTCGGCATTCCGTATTCTCCTGTACCGTCTTCCTATGTTCAGCGAAGCGAACTGGATGACTATGTTGAGAAGCAGGAGATAGACAACGCTGGAATATCTGGTCAATCATACTCGACCGTTGCTGATACTACGACAGTAACAACATCAGCGAGTCAATACCATCCCAATCCGTATGGGACTATATCATCTACGACGGATTTGATTAACCTTCGTAATTATTACCGTATAACTTTTAATGGTGTAGAATACATTCTTCCGTCGCAGGAATGGTTTATTAATACATCTCGTGGGGATTTCTCCTATTCAACAAAGGGTCTTGTTTTCATAGGTAATCTTTCATACTTTGGAAACGCTACAGGGTTTTATGACACCCTTTACGACGTTCCGTTCTTAATATCGGACGCAGTTTTGACTGATGAAAACACGTATGCAGAAGGACTCTATCTGTTTACAAACGCAAGCACAAGTGCAACGGTAAAGATTGAACTAATAACGTATAACTTCACAAAGTTCCCCCGCGTATTGTTAAACGGATACAGCAATCTCCCTATCTATCAAGTCGTTGGTTCTTCATTCGCTGAATCTTATAACATAGGAGCAAACAACTTCCCGTATAGGCGTGGAGCGGTTGCGATAGGTCGTGGGAACACAGTTAATACAAACAATGCTTGCGTTCTGATTGGTACTGGAAACGAAGTGTCCGCAAAAGGCGGCAACGCATTAGGATTCCGATGCGCAGTTTCTGGTGAGTTCTCATCTGCATTTGGATTTGCGACAAATGCATCTGGCTCATACTCACATTCCAACGGATGTCATACCACAGCAAGCGGAGACTTCGGAGCAAGTGCTGACGGCTATAAGACAACAGCTTCTGGTGATTATTCTTCCGCAATAGGCTACGTTTCGACCGCAAGCGGAAACGGTTCAACTGCTTCTGGTATTGAAACAACATCAAGTGGCAACGGTTCAGTTTCTTCTGGTTGTCAAACTCTTGCATCTGGATATTTCTCAAACGCAAAAGGATACGGTTCTATATCTAAAAACCGTTCCCAAATGGCATTTGGAGAATTTAACATACAGGATACATCTTCGAGCGGTCGTTCAAAGCGTGGCAACTTTGTTGAAATCGTTGGCAACGGCACAGCGGATGATGCAAGGTCGAACGCGAGGACTCTCGACTGGGACGGTAACGAATCGTTGGCTGGTAGCATTACGCTTGGTATGGGTACTGCGAACGAAGTAACTCTTACAGCGCAACAGCTTACACAACTTCTTTCTTTGCTTAATTAACACAATAGCTGACTATAGTTAGTACGATTGGAGACATTATGGCAATAAAAAAAGCAAAAGTTTCTGACCTTATAAACATTCTTCAAGAGCAAGTATCAAACCATTCTATATATGTTTGGTCAGCCGCAGGACAACTGTGCAAAAACATAAACGAGAAATGGATACGAGAAAGAGAAGCGAGGAACAACGGTGGTTCTCACGCTGATGATGCTGTAGCGGCATGGAAAGAGGTAATGCAATCACCTTACAAGAGCGTAGCAAGAGCGTTTGACTGTTCTGGTTATGTATCTTGGTGCTTGATACAGCTTAAAGCCCTCGACAAGAGACTGGACTGTGACGGCTTGTACTCCATGTGTACGCCTCTTACTCTGTCAGATAGACCGAAAGACGGTACGTTCCTTTTCAGAGTTAATAAGGATGACCATAACGATGAGACGCACATCGGCGTGTACTGTAGCGGTTATCAGTTCCATGCAAAGGGACGGAAAGATAAGGTTGTAAGGGAGAAATTTAAGAAGAGTTTTTGGTACAAGGCGGGTTGGTATAAATATCTTGAAGAAGAAAAACCTTCTCCGCAACCAGAGCCTACGCCGACACCCACTCCGACACCTACTGGATATGTCTTTACAAGGCTTCTTAAATACGGTTGCGTTGGCGATGATGTTATCGAGTTGAAGAAACTCCTTATCGCACATGGATACGATACAGGAATTAGCGTCAACAAGAAGTATTCCAATCGGTTCGCTTCTGCTACAAGGAAGATGGTAAAGCAGTATCAGAAAGATAACGGACTCGTTGTCGATGGAATAGCGGGGAAGAACACGATAACTTCTCTCGGCGGTATATGGCAAGGATAATGTGTAAGAAGAAATCTAAAAAGAAAGTGCGCACAAGCACAAAGGTCGTAATAGCGGCTATATGTGCAATCATATTGTTCTGGTGTTCAGAGTTCTTCCTGTTATACACAGGGAACTCTGGTTATCCAGATGTCTTCATTAGAAGTTGGTTTTTCTTTTGGAGTGTAGAACTCGCGGCACTTGCAGGAATCAAGATAACAAAGGTTCGCAGACAAGCACCTTATGATGGGAGTATTCCAGAAGAGGCGTTTGATGAGAATATAGAAGAATAATATTAAGGAGAAAGAAAATGGAAATGAACTGGCAAGATTTGATAATGTATATCATCCAGACGTTGTGCGGTTTGGTTATAACCGTTGGCATCCCGTTCCTTTTTACTCTGCTTCGCAAGAAGATTAAGGACGATAAACTTAATCGTATTATCACACGCGTCGAGAACATCGTCAGCAAGACGGTTACTCTCATCAATCAAACGTATGTTGACGCGCTTAAAGAGCAGGATATGTTCGATAAGGAAGCGCAGAAAGCCGCATTCGAGATGTGCAAAGAAAAGGTTCTTCAGATGCTGAATGAAGAGTCCATCAAGGCAATCGCAGAAACATTTGGCGATTTCGACGAATGGATTCGCACACTTATCGAAGCATACGTTCGTGAAAACAAATACGTTACAATCGAAAGCATTGAAGAGGTTGAGGAATAATGTTCGGTCGTAGTACAGACGGCTCACAAGATAATGAAGCTGTTAAAATTGCAAATTCATTTAAGCCGTTCTGGAAGAAATGGATAAAGGAATGGGGCAGAAACTGTGTGCGTTCAAAAAAGATGACAGTTACAACAGCACCATCCATTATCTCTGGACTTATAGGCGTAACTGATGCGTTCTCAAATGTTGAATGCATGATTCCGTTCCAAGGCGATGTTGCAAACGCGGTTGTTGGTGACACCGTTTGGGTTCGTTGGTCTGGTGATAACCAACAGACGATGTACGCAGAGAACATGGGCAATCTCGCTACGGCAAGCTATGTCCCGACAAGCGGTGGTGACGGATTTATATACCGTCAAAGCAATGTTGTATCTCAAAAAGAGTTGATGAAAACTCTTTGGACTGGCACTTGGGCAAGCGATTCAATTACTGTTAGTGGCATCTCGCAGTATACATTGTTTATTGTTCGGATGTCTGGGCAAGGAACGCAGATGCTTGTCGGCAAAAATGGAATATATTGGCGCGGAGATGGCGGTTACTCCCCTTCTTCAACGAACGAAGTGCGATATTACTTAAATGCAACATTATCTGGGGACACTCTTACTATGGTCGATTGCCATAGCATAAACGCAAGCGGAACAAGAAACTCGCACACAGTAACCGAAATAATCGGAATCATTTAGAATATCATATACAATCACGCTAACAAAAATAAAAGACGGTGCAATTAAGCATCGCCTTTTATTTTACTCTATATATGGTACACCTTTACACGCTTCAGAAAATTTACGAAGAGAGTTTGCGCATTCTTTCAACGATACGCAAGATAAACTAACCGCTTTTGAAAATCTTTTTTGCGTTCTTCTCATTCTGTATTTTATATATTCGGAGCGGAATTTCTTTTTCTTAATCCTCTTGTTCATCGCAGTACACTTCCCTATACTCTTCGCATCTGTCTTTCAATGCGCATTCGTTGCACAGCCATTCTTCCATGTATTCTGGTTCGCATCTGTACACATCAGCTTCGTAAAGGTCAATTCGGTCTTGCATATCTAATTCAAATTCCATTACTTCGTGACCACGATACTTATCGTCGAGTTTCGGAACACGCTTCGTCCGTAACGCAAGATATTCAACATAGTCACCCAAGTATCCAGACCTAATCGCTTCCATCTTTGCTTGTCCTGCGCTCTCTGCGAATACTACAACAGACCATCTGTCGCATCCGTAGTCAAGATAAACATAGTACGCTTTCATTTCAACCAATACCCCAACCGCCAGTATGTTCTGCAAACGACGGCTTATCACATACATCGTATCTTCCGTTTTCTTCGTCCCAATGATACCACCAAGAAGCGAGAGAATTAGTCCATCCGTAAAGCCCCTCTGTGTTTTGCTCTATTACCGCGAACTGATAGTAATTATTCTCGTTAATATCACAAGCGTTTCTCCTAACAGCATCGTCCGCATCAAAGAAATCTCTAAACCATCCTACGCATCTTGAGCGCATATTGCAGTAGTCTTTATCGCATCCAATTGTTGTAATCGTATAAATAGTTTCTGGAGTCCACTTATTTTGAAAATTCATTCTCGTCTCCTAATAATACATCTGCGCTTATTCTGCGAAATCCATTAGCAATATTTTCAACCTTATAATTCAAAACAGGGAAGAGGATATGCGCAAGGTCTTCCGCTATACTTTTCTTAACGAGATACATCGTTGTAGCGTCATTGGAATCCTCAAACGAAACAATCTTTTCTGCATGGTATTTCTTCGGAATGATTTCTTTTCTAATCAGATTTATAGGAAC
>JAEEGL011538706.1_pt1 | contig 38095 bp, 33 predicted proteins | sample 9134231 | NCBI WGS metagenome assembly JAEEGL01 (sample SAMN16246548, study PRJNA631951) | gut metagenome | biome: gut microbiome; feature: rumen; material: fiber-attached | host: Bos | place: Iran: Karaj | collected 2018-10
ATATACTGCCGCAATTTGCATCTTTTGGTTCAATACCAAAAGTCCTGCTACTTTAATGATAAACACAATAAAAATGACAAATAACGGGAATAGCAACACTACTTCCGTAGTAGCTTGGCCTTTTTTAGAAAGAAAAAAGAAACGTTTCATAGTTTAAGGTCTCAATAACACACTGTATTTAGGCAACGGATTAGGCCACACACAATTGTTCCCTTTACGCGGGCATTGTAACATAACTTTAACCCGGGTATATGGTTTATATTTTTGGTCTAAATTTTGCTTAAAATGATTTTTCCGTGTCTTATAGGGCTGCTTTAGCACAATTCCATAATCTAATTTGCGCAATAAAGAGACACTTTCCGGTGTCAAATAGGAAAATAAAAACATATCGCGTCCAGCTTTTAAATCTTCTGAAGTTAAATCAAACGGAATGGGCTCGTGAACCCCACGGCCTTCCGCCCAGTCGTTAAAATAAGCGCGCACCTTATTAACATCAAACGGTTTTACCCTTATTTTTAAGTAAGGGGCAAATACACGCGCACTTTGTTTGGCACAATCTGCCGGTTTACAAGTACCTGTATTGACAAAATATCCTTCACGAAACATATAGGCATTTCGTGTCAATTGATCATACGAATACGTTTGATTATCATAAATACTACCCAAGTAAAAAACCCATTTAAGATATTCCGCAATTTTTTCCACAGTAGCATCCATAGTAAGTTTAGCGTTTTTAATCAACTCACTATTAATGATTACCACCGCATCTTTTCCCGGTAATTTAGGATGTGGAACCATCCATTTCTTGTGCCCGGGATCATCTACAACACCTTTTTCTCCATCTTTAACAAACTTCTTAGGATAATAATCTACGTCCCAATCTATCGATTCAGCACTCGGGTTATTAGTTCCTCCGTTTTCGTGATCCTGTCCCACGGAAGGGAATGCTCCCGCTTTATAGAATAGATTAAAAACGTTCTCTGGTTGGGTACGAGTGGGATCAATGGATTCTATTTTATCGTCCTTATAACCAATCATTACACGGTATAAAGATGGGCCATTAATCATAGCCATGGAATTTAAATAAGAACTAACGGTGGTCATTTGGGTATAAGCGGCGTTGTCCAGTGCATATTGATGCTGCACTTTTGTCATAGATAAGTTGGTTAAATCAAACAACAAATACACCACTAAGATAAATAACGGCACTAATAATACCGAAGGAAGTAAAATTTGTCCTCTGGAAGTATGTAAGTACCGTTTAAAACAACCATGCTTTTTCATAAGTTAGGCGGTAGGTCTTTGATCTAAAATCATACCAATCAGCGTAAAAAACCAACGGGCAATATCGTTATGAAACGTAGTAAGCGCCGCCGTCAAAACAACCACCACCGTACAAAGCATCATGACATACTCTATAGTGGCTTGACCGCGTTTGCGCAATCGCTTGATATTTCCCTTTATGAAAGACAACATACTTATTCGTCGTCTTCGTCGTCCTCTTCTTCAATCACAGACGAACTTTCCGAAGAAATCAACCCTTTTTCAATAGCTTTTACTACTGCTTCGGTACGGCTGCTTACCCCTAATTTGTGGAAAGCATTATTTAAATGATTTTTTACAGTTTTTACGCTGCAATTTAGTTCTTTGGCCAATTCTTTATTGCTCAGTCCTTTGCCTAACAGATCCATAATTTTAATTTCTGTTTTGGTAAGAGAAGCTTGCGTAGGAGTTGTATTATCCCCCATTTTACGCAGTCCATGCAATAATTTACCCATTAATTGTTGTGGAATCATCAACCCTTCGCTAGTAAATGTTTTGATAGAGTTGACTAATTCTACTGCCGGTAACATCTTTGATAAATATCCGTTAGCTCCCGCTTGAATAGCGTCCAATACATGGGCTTCGTCTTCAAAACTGGAAAGCATTAACACGTTTACTTCCGGGCAAGTTTCCCTAATTTTACGCGTAGCGCTAATACCGTCCAACTTCGGTAAACGGATATCCATTAAAACTACATCTGGCCGTAATTTCTTGGCAAGAGCAACTGCTTCCAAACCATCAGATGCCTCTCCAATTACTTCCATCCATTTTTCATTGCTCAACACATCTTTAATCCCTTCCCGGAATAAGGTCTGATCATCTGCAATCAATACTGTTATTTTTTTCTTTTTGTTCATGATGCTCTCCTAACTTAAGAAAATCAACTATTGGCAATAGGTAAAGTAAAATTAAAACAAGCTCCTTTCCCTATTCCTTCACTCTGTGCCCAAATACGGCCTCCATGATTTACCACAATGTCTTTCGCAATGGATAATCCTAAACCCAAACGACCCACACGCGTCCGATCTCCAAATTGTGCAAAACTTGCAAACAAATTTGGAGCCTGTTCTGGTTCTATACCGTCCCCAGAGTCCATTACCGACACTTTAGCATTTTTTTCATCTATTTTGCTAACAACTATTGAAATTGCTCCATCATCCGGAGTATGTCGCACTGCATTTTCTAAAATATTAGAAACCACCTGTCGGATACGTTTCTCGTCGGCGACCACAGGGACAGGCCCACAACTTTCAAAGGTAACATTGATGTTACGTTTAGCCCCTTTGGCCTTAAAAATTTCTGCTGTTTTTTTAATACTTTCACTTAATTCAAACGGCGTTTTTTCGATACGCAATTTCCCTTTCTCAATGGCAGCCCAATCTACCAAGTCTTTAATTAAGTGTTCAATTTGACCAATTGACTCATCCATAAACATCATTTTTTTCTTTTCATCTTCATCCGGAGTGAGCCTTTTTTTAAGCATATCAAAACTCATTTTAAGCGTCATAAGGGAATTGGACAAATCGTGAGAAACGATGGAAAAGAATTTGGATTTCATGTTATTTAAACGATCTAAATCTTCGTTACGAGTTTTTAATTCCGCTAATAATTCCTTGTTACTTTGTTCCAAGAAATATTTATCCAAAGCACGGTTTAACGTACGTTTAAGATAATCGAAATCAACCGGCTTAATCAGAAAATCATACACAGACTCTTGCATAGCTTCTATAATGGCATTAAGAGAAGCATACGCTGTAATCATGATAATCTGTGAATCCTGGTTAAAAGCGCGAATCTTACGAATCAAATCCATTCCGGTTTCATCTGGCAAATTGTAGTCCATTAAAATAACATGAAAAAATTCATTGGCGCACACATCCAAACACTCTTTCGCCGTTCCTGCTTGGAACACTTGGTATCCTTCAATTTCCAACAAATCTACCAACGTTTCCCGAAGGTTATTATCATCATCTACTACTAAGATTTTAACTTGCTTCTCCATACACTGTATCTCCTACCCTACGATAAATTCTTAAATAAAGATGGAATGTCGTTCCTTTTCCTTTTTCACTTGTAATAAAAATTTTCCCTTTATGACGTAAAATAGCTTTCCCAACCACTGCCAATCCCAAACCTGTTCCCCGAGCTTTGGTAGTAAAAAAAGGAGAAAACATTTTCTGCCGAATATCGTCTGTTATTCCGATTCCTGTATCCGAAATAAAAATACCAGCGACTCTCTTTCCCACTCGCGTAGTAACTGTCAGTGTGCCGTTACCCCCCATAGCTTCTACAGCATTACTGATAATGTTACGAATAGCTTGTTTCATTTCCTCCGCATCTATCTTTACACTTACGTTATCCTGGGAAAAAACTTCTTTTACTTTAATTCCGGGGCCAAACGGATAAGACACAAGAATTTCTTTCAGATAACTATTTAAGTCTATGGTCGTTAAAATTAATTCACGCGTACGCGCATAACCCAACACTTCACTAATAATGCTATTGGCTTGACGTATTTCCGACTCGATAATACCAAATTGTTTCGTTACTTTTGGATCCGGCATCCGCACTAACATTTTAATTAAACGTGTAGCGTTACTAATCACAGCCAACGGATTACGAATTTCATGGCTGATAATAGAAGCCATTTGCCCGATTGCAGCCAAACGTTCCGTTTTTACCAATTCCCGGGAAGCCTGTTTTAATTCATTGGTACGTTCTTCCACACGCTGCTCTAAAATCTGATTGCTTTGCGCTAATTCTGTTTGCGCTTGAATAAGCGTCTGTCGGCGGCTGTGCAATTCTTCTGACATTTCCAGCACCAATAAAGCCAATTCTCCTATTTCATTATTAGGGACATCTACATCTTCACGTCCGAGCACAACATCTTCTTCGTCTCTTAAGCGAATAGCAGCCGTACGCAAGCGGCCCAAAGGACGCGTAATCGGCAATAATACCCAATAACTGACAATTACAATAAATAGCAACATGGTTATCAACAAAACTACCATATCCCAAGAAGAATTTTCTTTCAACAATTTGGTAAGTACGTTAGCAGGCTGATCTACATAAACGGCCCATTCAATAATAGTCCAGTTGGCAACAGATACCAATATTTCTTCACCGGTAGGAAGCGAAATCTCTCCTTCTTTTTTCGTTCCCAATGCCTTATCAATTTGTTGTACTTTTTGTTCAATAGAAAGGTTGGGTTGTAGAGCAAGTCCATCCGGGGCACCATTATAAGAAATTAATTCTCCCGAAGAAGATATAAGGGCCACATTCATATCCAACGGATAGGCCTGCAATAACGCATGACCTAGTTCTTGTAAATCGTATGCTACAGCTAAAATTCCCTCTACATCTTCCTTTCCCCGTTGACTAAAAGGTTCAGCTAACCACACAAAGAGCCGAGAATTAACCCGAAATACGTCACTGATATAAGGACGTTCCTGCAAACAGATATCCAACATATCGGGCATTATTGTTTGTAATGAATTCCCCAGTTTTATTCCTGATTCTACCACCACTTTTCCGGTCGTATCCAACATCACCGCTTGTAAAAAAGAGGGGGTATTGTGACGCAAATAGTCCAAATCCTCTCTTGTAAAAAATTCTTTCCCAGCGTGGCTGGCATGCAAATCCAAAAATACAGCCAATAGTTGTTCTTGGTAGGTAAGAGTAGAACTGGCTACCGCCAAAATACGACGAGCTACACTTTGTTGTTTTTGTAAGATTTCTTTTTTAAGAATACGGCTATCCACTCCCAGAACGTGAAAACCAATAATTAGTACTGGGATAATAGATATTAAGACAAGTACAATCACAGCTTGAAAAAACAATCTATTAAAACGCTTGGTAACCATACTCAAACCTATGTAAGGGTAAAAAGGGGGCAAGGGCACATCACCCCAGCCCCCACAGTAAAACTAGTAACAAATTAGCAACTACCGGCCGGAACAGCAGCTTTTTCACCGGGGCGGGAAGGGCTACTCAAAAACTCAAAACCAGGAATCTGAGAAGCACCATAAAAATCTAAAGGCACTTTACCTTCCCATAAGAAAGTAGGAGAAGCACCTATTCCATATTCCCGCACGTAGGAATCTTCTGCTTTCAATAGTTCTAAACCTTCACTGTCAAACTTCTTATTAATTTTGTTTACATTGATTCCCGCCTCTTCCATGGCTTTATCCCAACGGCTAGAGCGGTAATCTTTATTGCGAATTTCCAAGTATTTCCAAAGTTTAGACGGATAATATTTAGCAATCAACAACTGGCGGACATCTTCTTCCCATTCTGCACTTCCATGCAAACTGGAAAAACCTTGATTGGGATCATAATTGACAATATAACGTAAGCGAATTTCTTTATCTTTCGGAAGTTTCCCATCTTTTTGCGCCTGTATGATAACATTTTCCGCTCTAACCCCATAAGGGCATTGCGACATAACAAATAATTCCATTACATTAGGTTTTGCTTGTTTATTTATATACACACCGGAACGAGTTTGATGTGCCAGCAAAATATATTTATCTGTTTCTTGCAAGTAGCCGGCATCTAACGGTTCAGCAAATTTCTCCCGAACACCAGCCGTCTTTCTTACTAAGTAAAGGGGCAAGAAATCATATCGGAGAAAAGCCAAATCTTCATCAGCAGATGCTGTTTGAGGTGTCATCTTTTTCACCTCAGGTTCCATTCCTAAAAATTGAGCCAACCCCTTTGTAAGTTGGACGTCTTCTTGCCCAGCCGCATAATCGGGGGATTCAATAATTACCATTTTTACCTTAGAAGTCGGTGCCTTGGCTGCCTTCTTATCTGTCGAAGCAGCGAACAAAGAATGCGTTAATAAAAACGCAAAAGCAATTGCAAATATTTTTTTCATCATTTTATTTATCTTCCAATTCAATATGAATTCCACGAATACCAATAGCGGCTAATAAATTATATGCCAACACAAAAAATACTGTTGTTACCAAGAACAACAACGTACCTTGAATGGCATGCATAATTAAACTCATGATATAGGTTAAGTTAATTGTAGCGTCCGGCGAGAACACTTCCAAAAATGCGCTGATCAGCATAATGATAAACACAGCCAGCGGAAATACCGAAAACAATACTGACGATACTCCTATTTTTTTAATTTCTACTTTCATATTTTCTCCTAAAATTATTTCGTTTCTTCTTCTGGGCCCAACACTAAAATCATTCTATTTTTGCCACCGTCATCGGGGAGCTGAACAGCTTTTGCCAAATATTTAACATTGTTATTTTCTACTTTTCCACGCAAAACTTTCGTGGGATTCTCCATAGCTTCCCCTACAACTTTTATTAAATTTTGCTGGCGTCCGTCAAAAATATCCAACAAATGAACTTTTTTCCCTGCTGATGTATCGAGTTCGAAATTGGTATATAACACATTATTGTTTTCATCTGTCACTAATGCGCGCGAGCCTTTGGGAACCGTGACTGCCAAGATAGTCTTCCACCATTTTTGTTCTTTTTCCAACGACATAATCTCGCCGGTTTCCATATTTTTAAGTTCAGAACGCACTTTACCAAGTAACCCTTCTACCGAATGCGCCACATCTCCAATCTCATCCTTCCGTTCCGGATAGTGGAGCTCCAAATTATTGGTGGAAACGATATCAATACTATCTTTCAAAGATCCTAAGGGGCGTATAATTTTTAATAGCAAAAATAAGTAAAGTACCCCACCTATCAACAACATCATTACCAACGCCCCGATAGCATAACGTATCATGGAAGATTTAATCAGCTCTTTGGCCGCCGTACGAGAAACAGTGATATTCACTACCCCGGCTACCATATTTTTGGCTAAAAGCGGAATCGCCATGTCGTAGTAGTTGCCATTATCAAATAAGAAAGAACGAGGCAAACCATCCTTTATGGCTTGTACAATTGCATTGGAATCGAAACCCACATTATTATTATATTCGCTGTAAGACATTCCTAAAAATTTGGTATTTTCATGCCAACGGATAGAGCCGTCATAATTCAAATAAACCAAACTTTTAATGCGGTCATCATTGCGCTGCATATCTTTCATTAGTTCCGCTTCACGGAAAGAGGCTTCTCCTTTCGGACGAGCAGAAAGCGACTGAATTAAATTAGGAGCACGGAAACGTACCATCTCCACCATTTCATTCTGTAATTTCTTATCAAATACGAATTTAAATAAATTGTAATAAAACAATCCGCCAATTATAGAGGCATACAACGTAACTAATACAAACCACAACAACCACTTAGAAGTCAACTTCATTTCTGTCTCCTATTACCTTAAATTTTCTTCTACACGCATCAAGCCCAGTTCCGCATCAGCGTTACCGGGATCTAGCTGTTTAGCCATAATAAATGCCTGTCGGGCACGTTCAAAATCATCCTGGTTATAAGCATCTAATCCTTCAATATATTTCGCGCGAGAAGCCGCTTGCGCTTCTGCCGATACAGGTTGAGTAGCACCAACACTGGTAATACCCGGAAGCGTTTCATTGATACCAATTCCTCCCACGCTAGTCGTAGTAGTCGTAGTGGTAGTGGTGGTAGTGGTCGTCGTTGTCCCGGGAAGAGTAGGAGTATCTACCGTCAATGTATCCAATTCGTCCAATTCAGCGTTTTGTCTAATCTCTTCCATTTTTGCTTCTGCTTCAGCCAAAGCAGCCTCCGCTTCTGCATGTTCTTTTTGAATTTCCATAATTCGTTGAGAACGGGCCACCGTATAACTCTCTTTTGCATTACGCGCCTGACGGATTAAACTATCCATTGTAGTAGTATCCGCCCCCCATTTCTTAGAGTTATTCCAATAAGAAACAGCTTGATCGAATTTATAACTATTATAGGCATTTACTCCGGCTTCATAATAGCCGGCAGCAATTTCATTTCTCAATTGAGACATATATTTCTGAACGCGTGGATCTCCGGGTTGTATTTTGGTAATGCGTTCAAATACAGAATATGCTTCTACATACTGCCCTTTATTGTAAAACTCCATTGCTTGTTGCATATAGTCTTGAATTTGTTGTTGTCGCAACTGCTTTTCCGCCGCTTCAATTTTTGCCACTAATTTGGGGTCGTCCTTCTGCATTAATAAAGAGTTATACCACGCATCAATGGCCTTCTGGTAATCACCCGCTTTTTCCGCTTCATTTCCACGACGAGCATATTCTTGTGCAATTTCAGTGTCAATTCTACGTTTCCAAGATAAAGCCCTCGTATTACCCGGTTGAATGGTCAAAACCTCGTTTAATTTATCATTGGCTTCCACCAAACGGCCAGTATTGTACAAACGGGCCGCCTCTTGGAATTTGGCTTCTATTACTTGTTGTTCAGAAATTGTGCCATAGGTTCCCATATGGCTTGCTTGTTTAGCCAAAGTTTGGGCCTGCTTGAAATTGGGGTCAATGCTCAAAATAGTCTGCGCCATTTCCTGAGCCCGTTGATAATCCCCTTGTTTGTAAAGCAAATAAGCATTTTCATACACCATACGCAAAGTATAGTTTTGAATACGTTGCTTTTCCAATTGCACGGTAGAAAGATATTGCTTTTTCTCCTCCACATCATTAAGTGTTCCAAGTGATATCTTCCCCAAATCCAAAAACATTCCGGCTTCTTTTCCATATTTTCTAACGGGAATCTCTCTATTAAAAGTAGAAGCCTGCACCGTTAACGTAGCCAACAAAAGAATTATCGTGAATAACTGTTTTTTCATAAATTATCCTTAAAATCCAATGCCACCTGATAATAAACCACCGATCATTGGTGACAAGATTAAAATAAAAATGGTCGGAAAAATAAATATAAACAGAGGAAACAACATTTTAGTAGAAGCCTGCGCTGCCAATTTTTCCGCCTTGCTCAAACGAGAAGCACGTAAATCCGTAGAAAAATTACGCAATAGGTCCACTAAACTAGTACCCAATTCATCCGATTGAATAATCAAACTGACCAACGAGCGAATTTCCTGTACACCCGTACGCGCCGCCAAACGCTCCAGCGCTTCACGACGGGAATACCCTAATTTAATTTCACCAATAGTTTTCTCCAACTCCAACTCCAAAATGGTTTTTTCCTTGGCAACGCTTATAATTCTTTCAAAAGCTGTTAAGTAGTCCAACCCAGATTCAATAATCAATGCCGCTAAATCTACAGTGGTAGAGAAGTTCCCTAAAATTTCGGCCTGACGTTTTTGAATTTTGCTCTTAATTATAAAATCCGGCACCATAAAAGCGACGGGAATAAGGAAGAAAGGCCAGAAAGCTTGAAAAAGCAACATTAACGCAGCCGGGATAGCCAACGCCGCAATCACCTTAGCGTACAAGATATCTACAGGCTGCGGCTTATCCGGACTTCCCAATTGCATGTGCATCTCTTCCAATTTTTGTTCCAAATGAAAATTTTGCAAACTAAAAACAGCCAATCGGTCAAACAGTTTGTCTTCCGGTTTTAAGTTGGCAAAACTGGACGAAGATCTAAATTTTCGTACAGCTACGTCTACCACATCTGCTTTTTCTTCTTTAGGAGCAAACAAATTCATCAAGGCCATGAACACCGAAACAGACCCGATAATCAATAGAAACGCACGAATTAACATCAAAATAGTTTCATTGTTCATAGATTACACTCGCACCTCTCCAATTTTGCGCAATATCATCATACCAATGAAAATCCACACACAACAGAAGATAAAGATGAAAATCCCTAAGAAACTTGTGTAAAAAGAGAACATCTGCTCTGGGTTAAACATAAACATAACCCCCATCATAATAAACGGCATCAAGCTAACCACAATAGATTGAATTTTTTGTTGCGCCGTCATAGCTTGTAACTTTTCTTCCAGTTTACTTTCTTCCCGAATGTTCTCAACCAACCGAGCAAAAATTACTGTTAAATTTCCCCCTACCTGACGTTGAATAATAATAGCTTTTATGACATATGCCAGCATATGACTATCTACGCGCTCAGTCATTCCATCCAATGCTTGCTCAAAAGGGGTTCCAAGCTGATAATTTTTTACTACCAATCCAAATTCGTCTGCAATTGGTGGAAGCATATCCCGAGACACCAACTCAAACCCTTGCACAATATCCATCCCTGAACGCAAGGAGTTGGCGAGTAAAATCAAAGAATCCATTAATTGCTTATTGATTCTATTTCCACGGCTACGTTTTAATGATTCCAACACAGAAGCTGGTATACGCACCCCTACATATGCGCCGATTAACAAACATATCAAGAAAACGAATACACCCAAAAAACCGCCTATATTCCAACCTAAAAATAATCCAAATAGACCAAACAAACAGATAGCCGCTAATACAATGTATTTTACGTCGATGGTAATAAATTGACGGTTAAAATCTTCCGCCCAAGATTCACTTCTAGTCCGGTAATCATCATATAGGTGGGAGATATTATCTTTCTTTATGTCTAACAAAGAATAAACAAAGATCCCTGTAAACACCGCCCCTAAAACTATCATAATCATTGTAAGCAAACTATCTGCACGGGTAATTTTAAAGACCTTTGGATCTGGCATTTCCATAGGAATAGCAGACCCAAAGAATTGACTACATAAATGATTGGAAAGGAGCACAACCGCCTTTACAGCTTGCCGATATTTTTTATCTCTGCTGGAAAGAGGGCTGGAAAAAGATTCAATCGTACTGAAAAATTCGTTATTAATTAATTCCAACGTAGCCAACATGGAACGCGCACGGCCTTCCATACTATCTTTCATTACTACCAGTTGTTTACCTCTCAATAAATCTTTATTTAAGCGGTCCAAAGTGGCTACTAAGTTAACACGGTTCCCTACATTTTCACGCACCAACTGGCTCATAACAACAGGTTGTTGTGGATCCAAAGAACGATCGGCCCTCTCTAAATAAGCATGCACATTTGCAAAGGCTTGCCGCCACAAATCAACTTCGCTAAGCGTAATTTTTTCATCCGGAACATATACCACTTTGTTTTTTTCCATGCGGGCTAGTTCTTCACCAAACCATGCTGGCATTTTATAAACACGGCCGCCGCATTCATCCGGCATTTTCATTTGCTGCTTTTGTTCCGCCGGAACATTTACATTAAACATTTCCGACAAAATATACATCCTTTCTTGGGCACAAGCAATTCTTCGGCGCAATGCACCTTCACTGGCAGCCGTTTGAGCATATCCAAACGTAACTCCCAGCACAAGCACACATAACATCCAAAAGAATTTTTTAATCATACTTTACAAATCCTTACATCAAGCCGCAGGCGGTGTTGGCGGTAATGGCGCTGACGGAATCGGTGCACTTGGAGCACCCGGAGCTGATGGAGCAACGGGTTCAGCTTCTTTCATCCTTCTCACAGCTGACAAATCCGGCTCTCCGTTTTCATCCAACGGTACGGCCCCCTTCGTGAAAACTTCTTCCTTCACGGGATGCCCTTTCGCTGCAAATTCCTCATAAAAACTGGGCAAATTCCCAGTGGGTGCAAATACCCCTTGTACTTTCCCGTTTTCATCCACACCTGTCTGTACATAGCGGAACAAATCTGTAGATTGGATTTGCCCGTCTTTCTGTCCATGCATTTCCGTAATATAGGTTACTTTTCTGGAACCATCCGAGAAACGTGACAACTGCACAATCATGTTCACAGCTGAGGAAATCATTTCGCGAATAGCACTAATCGGTAAATCTCCGCTAGCCTGCATACACATAGCTTCCAAACGAGATAATCCGTCACGTGGCGTGTTAGCGTGAATAGTAGTCAAAGAACCTTCGTGACCAGTATTCATAGCTTGTAACATGTCCAACGCTTCGCCACCACGACACTCCCCTACTACAATGCGATCCGGACGCATACGCAAACAGTTTTTTACCAAATCTTGAATAGTAACGGCCCCTTTTCCTTCCACGTTTGGCGGACGACTTTCCAACGAAACCCAGTGCGGCTGTTGTAGCCGGAGTTCGGCCGTATCTTCTACAGTAATAATACGTTCATCATCTGCGATATAACCGGAGATGGCATTTAAGAAAGTTGTTTTACCTGTACCCGTACCGCCGCAAACAATAATGTTTTTACGAATTTTTACACACTGCTCAATAAAATCCATACATTCTGGACTAATTGTACCAAAGCGGTAATAATCTGCCGGTCCGAAAGGCTTTTGCGAAAAACGACGAATTGTTAAGGTCGGCCCGGAAACAGCCAAAGGAGCAATAATTGCGTTCACACGGGAACCGTCCTTTAGACGAGCGTCCACCAAGGGAACAGACTCATCAATACGACGACCCAAAGGAGCCACAATACGTTTGATTACTTGTACCACCTGGTCATTATTGCGGAATTTGTATTTCGTAAGTGTCAATTTACCTTTTTGTTCGATAAAGATTTTATCAAACGCATTGACCATAATTTCTGTGACGGCAGGGTCTCTCATTAATACTTCCAGCGGCCCTAAACCTAAAATTTCATCCAATAATTCGGAAGAGAAACGAGCCCGCTGATCACGCGAAAATTGAAGATTGGGTTGTTTTTGCAAAATATCATCCACAATAGCGGCCACCCGTTTGCGAGTTTGCTCACTTGCAGAACTTTCGTCACTAATCACAATGTGTTCAATTTCCAATGTATGTACGACTTCCTTATGAATTTTCTGTTTTAAGTCGTCCCAGAAAGACAATTTTTCTGCGTTCTCTTCTTGTCCTTCCGTTGAAATATGATCCGCATTGACTGTTTTTCCGTCATCAAACAAAACAGGGCTCCAAATATCTTGGGCAGCTTGTGTAAATTCCTCGTCCGTAACAGAAGTGGTCCAATCTTTAGCAGCCGGCTTTAAATCGCGAATTTTTCCCAAAACCAAACGCAATCCTTTTACCCATTCCGATTGCGGATTAACAACGATTTCTACTTCCCTGCGATTAGAAGTCGCCATTACGTTTTCATTCCACGGCAAGAAAACGTCAATATCCGTATCAACTGAAGAATAAAATTTTTCTACTTCTTCGTAAGGAATAGAACCCGGCATATCGTATTGGTTACAAATAACACTGATACGGTCCATCGGGTAATGCATTTCTTTATAATCATTGAAAAGCTGAACGGTGGAATTTAAATGGGTGCGCGTAGCATTGGACACCCAAAAAATTTTATCGGCTAAATCGAATGCAAAAGCCTGCATAGGAAAGCTGGAATCTACGTCCAAAAAGATATCAAAAGTTTGAGAAAGACGAGACAAAATGGGCACTAAAATTTTAGGGCTAATAGAAGAAACTTGTTTGGGTGTTTTTCCCAAAGGCAATACACCTACACCCCATTGAGACATAGATACTTTACCACGTAACAATCCTCCTACTACAGCAATAGAGGCGTTTCCTAATGATTGCAACAAATCTACTACCGTAACGGGGTTCTCAATATTTAAATAAAAATTATGCTCCGCACGAGCCAATGGATCCAAAGGAACAATCAACACCGGCCTTTTTTGAAATCCTGCCCAACCTAACGCCAAATTTAGTACAAGCGTCGTTTTCCCAGCCCCTTCTTTAGGAGCAGAAAAAGCAATAATTTTAGGTTCAGCACTTTGTGATTGATTTTGTTCTGCCATAAAAACTATTCCACAATTTCAACTGTTACAAATAAGAAAAGAGAGCGTTGCTCTTCCGTTACGTCTTTATTCTTAAAGAGTAATCCCAACAGAGGAATGCGCCCTAAGAAAGGAACACGGTCTTCTGCTACGTTGCGGGCACTGCTTTTTAACCCGCCGATAACTAGCGTTTCTCCGCTATTAAGTTCCACATGCGTTTCTACTTCACGGTTAATGAATGAAGGAGCTGCCGCCGTACCGATAACAACCGTTCTGGAATAATCCACGGACGATACCGCCAACTGAATTTGTACGTCAATAATATTATTGCGTTCCGGAATAATCGTGGGCAACACGTTTAACAAAATACCGTAGTCTTCCATTTGCGACCCTACCCCTTGGTTATTCACCACAGGTATCGGTACTTTTCCCCCTACCGTAATTTTTGCGCTACTGCCGGAAGACGTTACGATTTTAGGGTTGGACAAAATTTGTGCGCGACCTTCTGTTTCCATCAAACGCAAACGCGTAGCCACCGCTGTTTTTCGCTCAAACTCTCCCAGAGATAAAATCCCCGGTATAGCGGCTTCTTCAAAATCAAACAATTGGTTCCAAGAAAACCCTTTTACTGTTTGAAGTGTACCACTGATTTCCACAACATCCGCGCTTACAGCTACCAAACGGGTCTTTTTGGCCTGAATGTCTAGCGGTAACACGAGCATGGCTACAACAAGAATAACGGATAGGCGTTTTATTTTTTTCATAATCAGTCCTATACTATTGGAACAATTTATCAAAGGATGCAATCTCAATCGTATAGAGAGACATATCTCCATGCGAACGTAAGATGACAGACAACTTCCCTTGTTCTTTTGCCAGCGCTAAGTATTGGGCATCTCTGGGAGAGAGTGCCAACGAAAGAGCTGAACTATCAGAATAAGCGGAAGATTCTTCATCTTTATTTTTCAGAGCAGCCGCTGTCTTGGCATCTAATCCCTGCCCTAAATCACTTCCAACGGCTAACACTTTAATATTCTGCAAAAGGGTAACTGTCACATTTTGGCGTTGACCACTCTTTAACACAGCTTCAAACGTAAGTAAAATATCTACGTTATCATCCGGTTTAATCATGCTGGCAGTAGCTATCGGTATGTCGGATAAAATCACACCACGCATTTGTACCGGGATTTTACTGGATAACCCTGCTTCCGGAGAAAGAGAGGTAATTGCATATTTTGAAATCTGGTTTCCGCGGGGAATTTGAATACGAGCCACCGTATTTTCAAGGGCTTTCAAATCAGCATCTGTAGAGTAAGTCAAGGCATCTTTTTGCACATACGCAGTAGGGATACGCACCCGTTTCAAATAGGCACTTTTGATTACTTCACGTTCCTTGATATCCTTTATCGGAACAAATACATCTTGCAACTTCTGAGAAGCTGTTAATTTCTTCTCTGTACTGCTTACAATCATTGCATACACAACAGCCGCTAACGCAGCCATTAAAAGCGGAAGTAAAATTCCTTTTTTCATTCTATCTCCTTGCTCCAACAAAAATAATAAATTAAATCAATCTTCTGAACTCAAATACCCTTTTTCCACCGGCATACGTGCGGTAGATTGTATTTTACGCTTTCCTTCCCGTTTGGGTTGGCTAGCCAAAAGAAAATTCGTGCCCGGAAAAATCAACTTTACCGGATAAGTCACCGTCACGACTACATCTTCGTGCATGTGCTTCTTATACATCGGCTCACGGCCGGTATTTTCTATCTTTACATTTACGGACACATGGTCCGCTTCCGCCCCAAACACTTTACGTTTGGCTTGGTCTATTTTTTGCGTGATGACCGTTCTGTCCGGCCGTCCGCTTGGTTTTTTCACACCTACTAATGCCCCTATACGGGCAAATTCGTAAGAAGCGTGATTCATAATAAGCGTGTGGTAAGCGATATTCCCGTATTCCAGCACAAAAAATACCATGAGCATAAATACCGGCAATATAAGCAATAACTCTACTACAACTTGACCACGCTTCCTACGAAAAATTTTCATACAACTCCAAATTACATGCTATCCAAACCGCCGCCGATTTTGCCTTTCACTTTTTCCATGAGTTCAGGGAAATAAGCTTGCAAGGCTTTACCGGCTACCAAGGCGATCCCGACGATAACTACCAACATCAACACATATTCTACCGTGTTCTGACCGTCTTTCTTGGCCAAGCAATTGAAGGCTTGTTCTTTGACGGCGTTTACTTTGTTGTGAAGCGCAACTACAAATTTCATAACACATCCTCCTGATTTTTAAAAATTAACTTGCATCATATACTGACAAAATGTACTTCGCACCCGACTCAAACTGCTGTGGCACAAAATGAGAATACGCTACATAAAATGCCATAATGGCCAAAAAGATACCGGCCGCGGTGATAATATACTCCGCTGCAGTTTGTCCTTTTTTATTTGTAAGTATTCGTTTTGCACCTTGTTTCATACCTTATTAAAATTGAACGGAAACTGCGATCTGTTGCGAAGTTCCCAATGCCCCAAACGGCGTAACAGCATAATCGATGGAAGAACCATAACCAAATAATTCCGCGCTGTAAATACCAAAACCAAATGACACGCGGGAAGTTTCTTCCAAACCAAGATCTTTCACCCAGCTTTCTTCCGTCGTTCCGGCATTATCACGTGTATAATATCCCAAACGCAAATCAAACCGGGCTATTTGCAACAAATCTTCCGGAATATGTATTTCCAATCCCACACCATAACGTGCTTTATCGTCACGGTATTTAGTATATTCACCGGAAACGGTAAAGTAACGCGTATTCCAATCTGCGCCCAAGCGTAATCCGCGGGGCATTTCTTTATCATCCCCGATATTTACCAAAGCGCCGCCTAAACCCAACCAATTAAATAACCGGACTTTAGCACCCAAATCAAAGCCGACGTTATCGTAGTGATTATTCCCATCACCATTATATAATTTTTCCGTCACATATTTGGCGGTTGCACCGATTTGGACCTTTTGGTTAATAAATCCGTGGGCCAATGAAACACTTCCCACAAAATTTTGTACCGGCACGCCGATTTCCGGTTGCAAATGTCCCCATTCGTCGCGGAAATCAAAATTTTTCATATCCATATAATTAAGCGTTAAGCCTAAAATAGTACGACCGATCGGTTGTAAATAGGCCAACGTACGAGATTTATAACCTTGCAGATAATCTAAATAGGAAAACTGAAGTTCCCGCGTGGTGGCAGAAGCAGAACCAGCCGGGTTCCAAAACAGTGCTTCCGGTCCGTCGGCAATAGAAACATACGCATTACCCAAAGCTTGAGCTCTGGGGGTACCGGCATCAATTTTCAAGAATGCGCCGGCACTGGTACCTGCTTCGGAGTTAATAGCAAACGCATTTACTCCGCATAAACTAATTATTGCACATGCAATTAAAATGTTGCTTTTAATATTCATAAATTTTGTACAACCTTCTCTAGCAATCACTCTTATTTTTACCACATTTTACGCCGGGGGCACAAGGCCCCCTGCGTTTTAAATCTACGGAACAATAATCTTTACTACTTTCTGGCAATGTTCACGTCCGGCTTTGGCTTTGAAATCTACCAAGCCAAAGTACACACCACGGGCAACTTTCTTACCATGCTGGTTTGTTGCATTCCACTTACAACGCATAGCTGCGTTGCGTACATTGGGGTCGGTGGCTAAGCTCGGTCGTCCCGGTACTGTGGTGGTTTCCGGTAACACTTGAGAACCTTGCGGATCATTGTCCGGATAGAACATCAAACTCTTTTCCATCGTCGTCCAATAGTTATTTGCATCTATACAGGTATATCCACCGTCTCTTACCAAATCGCCGGCCAAGTTATAGTACTTAATGCTAAGCGTACCGGGCACAGGCATCTTGGTAATTTCGAGAGTACCCTTATCCGCCTCTTTGAGCGGGTTGGGGTAGAAGAAGACGGTTTTCTCCCAATCTTCGCAGACGAATTTCCCGTCGCCGATAGCCACCGTGGCTTTATGCAAGTTTTGATATTCATACGTATCGGCTACGTAGTTGATTTTCCAATCGGAAGAAGTTTCCGTGTTGGTGGTAGCACTATTGGAGTTGGTTGTTCCCTGGTCGTTACCGGGGATAATTTCTCCCGTCATGCTATCGATATCGGCCGAGTTAATGGCCGTTACGAAGCGGAAAGGATACGTTCCGTCGGGCACTTCTTGTTGAGCATAATCGCGGCCGTCCCAGATTTCATCAATCAACGTCATAGACGGGCGGATTCCCACAATGGAGCGCACCAACACTTCGTGAATATCTTTTACGACATGCCCTGTAGTGGGGTTACGCAAAGTACCTTTAGAATAATCGTAAATAGTGGTACCCGGTTTGAAGATTTGAACACCCACTTTCATGGGTACGGAAATTTGATAACCGATATGCATATCCGTATCGCGCACGGAAATAGCATACGAATCGGAATCTAACAAGTCAAACACTTGGAATAATTTCGCGTTGACAGGCACGCTCTTTACAGTAGGCTGATAAGCACCGTTATTGGGGTAGTTCCGGGCGGTCAAACGTACCTCATAAATACCGGGGGTAACGTAATGGCCGGTATGGTCGGTACCGTCCCAATAAGCTTTGCGTACGATATTGGCGTCAAAATCTCCCACATTGGCAATCGTCATAGTGGAGAGGAACTTACAAATTTGTCCCGCCACGTTGGTTTTCAATTCACGTCCGTTAGCATTGGTAGCTGCTGATTGCGTGGAAGGATTTGTACCGTTGTTGGGGTACAAGTCATGTGCGTTTCCATCTGTAGCGTTAACAGCACCCGTTGTATAATCAGTAGATACTGGCGAGCAGACACCGTCTTTCAACGCTACAATGGCAATTTCCACTTCAGCTGCGCGGCTGACGGAGAAATCAATCTCATAAGGCGGAATAAACGTGGGGCCGGTGGAAGCATTAAACACTTGCGGAGCGTTAGGATAAACCACTACGCTACCGTCTAAGAAGTACACCGGGCCGCGAGTAATGTTCAAACGACCTACTGGTTTTTCCGTCGAATAGAGGAAGGATTCCTGTTTTACGTCGGCATAATCGTTACCATCATCAGCAGTAGCTTTTTTGAAAGGTTCACCGTTAACAGTATAGGTACCGTTTTCGCCGTTAAATGGATTACCATCTGTCAAACTATTATAATAGTAACGGCTGAAAGGCTCGTCACTACGCGCGCTGATAAAGAACGGATATTGTCCGTCAGGTACGGTTTCGTATGGACAGAAGGTGCGATCTTTTGCATCAGCACCACTACACCGGTTAACCACTTCGGCCGTATGCGTATCAGGTGAAGGAGTGGGGTTGTAGAAGTACAACGCATCCCATTCTTCCATGATCAACATACCGTCACCGTTTTTGGTGGCACTGCGGTCAATGGTTTTAATAGGTTGCAAACGTATATGCAAGTTGCGTGTATCGGCAGCTTCTTCCAACGAAGTAGGATAATAAGTAAAGTTAATATCGTTTACGTAGATACACGCATTATCGGTACGTTGGGCCACTTTGGAAGGATCTACATGTCCGCCGTCAAAGACGTCAGCATCTGTGTCCGTGTTACAAACACGCGGCGGCCAGGCATAATTTTGGTTACCGGTATTGGTACCGTAATCACCTGTAGTTCTGTTGTAAGCCGGAATGACTACATCCTTATTATAGATGTTAATTTGTACATTCATGGCTTTGGAAAGCAGGTAAGAAATCGTTGCTTTGGCGTTACTGTCGCCATACACGTCGGTCGTGTTGACGTCAACCACGTGGTACATATCCACGGGGAAGACCGCACTGGCGCGGTTCTTCATAGCGGGGAACATAGCGTCGTACGCTTCCACCACAAACCAGTACGTACCGGGGGCTACCATACGGCCTTGTTCGTCACGGCCGTCCCAAGAAAGTGTATTTAACTGTTGGGAAACATTCGCCGTTCCGGTTTGAGGCGTTAAGTAGCGCACCACCACGCCGGCGGTATTTTGCACAGAGGCAATCCCTTGGGCGTCACGCTCCAAAGCGTATTTAAAGATGAAAGGATCTAACCCGTAAGCAGTGGGGCTGGAACCTACCGTAGAATAACTGACCGGCTCAATGGTAATGCCCACTAAACCGCGTTCTATTTCCAACGTACCCACGCTGTATTTCAATGTTTTTACACCGGTGAAACATTTGTTATTCTGGTTGGCTGCACACGCTTGATTGGGTTCAAATTTCGGAGCTCCAGTCTCACCGGAAGCCCAATTATAGTATCTACCATTATAAGGTACTTCCGCCCATAACACATACACATAGTTGCCGTCGGGCAACGGAGCACCGTGGGCAAACGTTTCGGGGCATCCGGCAGCCGTTGTACAAGTTTGTCCGTTGGACATGCGCCCGTTGTTTGGAACGGTAATTGTACAGTTACCCGGGGTACCATCATCATTATAAGCTTGACAGGTGCCGTCCCAGCGGGAGGAATAAGCCATCCGCCCGGTGCGGTTTTCCTGGCTGCGGAACACTAACGTACCGGTATCGCCTTCTATCTCCGGTGCAGTACCGGTAGGCGTGGAAGAATCGGTATCAATGGAGTTTTCTTTCGCCGCTTTAAACACGGTACCGGGAGTGTAAACTTCCCAGAACACGGTGGAAGATTCCGTCGGCACATAAGTGATAGTGGCATACGCGGTGGACTTTTTGGTCAACCCGGTTACGCGCACGTCCGTCAGTTTCAAAGGATCCAGCGACAACTGCCGCGTTACAGCGCGGGAGAAATCAATTCCCGGCCATTCATCTTGGCTCTTGGCTTGAAGAGTAACTACATAGTTGCCGGCCGGCAAGAGCATGCCATCATCATTGCGGCCATCCCAGTTTTCAAATTCGTTTACGGGTGCATCTGCGGCGGAGCCGAGCATGCCTTCCCCAACACGCGGTTGCCAATCTACCAATGTGCGGACCGGTTTAGTGGTGCTGGTAGGCGGAACACCATCGCTTTGGTTACTGGTTATATAAGCGGCGGCATCTTCTGTTTCTGCGTCAAAAATGGCAATGCGCACATCTGCATCTTTACTCAAGCGGTACACCAACGTGTAAGGAGCAGCCGTTACTTTTGTAATTTGCCCCACCAAAGAAGGCGTACTGCGCACCGTGTGTACGTTGGTTACGTCCACCTGTATCGGTATTTGGTTCATGGCCGGATAGACCATCATGGAATCTACTTCAATGTTACCGGTGGTAATAATGTCATCACCGGGGGCACTAGTTTGTACACGCCCGCGGAATGCAAACTGACCGTTGGACTTACCCATCTCACCGGAATGTTCGTAGTGGCCGTCCCAAGAAGCACAGAACGTTATCGGAACATGAGATTCAGCCCCGTCGTTTCTAAAGAATAAACAATTGGTATTATAAGGGCCATTGCTGTTTCCTTTTCTATTTTCCCACCATCTATTACCACAAACATTAGAAGTGCGATATACACATTTTGAAGAAGTTAAATCTTCATTTGATGCAGCACAGTTTGCACCGATACATTGTCCCGGTTCATCCGTACCGCAAGCATCTTTACGAGAGGAATTTCTATTCCAACACCATCCTCCCTTAATATTTCCTGTACAACTTGTTGCGTTTTCGGTACCATATTTGTCGGTTGAACATTGTAGCGTATACGGATTAGCGGCAGTACCTGTGCCCTGTCTATTATCCGAATTGACACGCCCGGTGTCACAAACCCATTCTGCCCCCATACAAGTCCAAGGCATATCTCCGTCTTTAGTTGTTGCCCCCGCATTTGTACACTCATACGAACCGCACATATACGTGGACAAATCAGCAGCCCCATCTTGCCCTGCACCGGGGAACAAGTCTATGGTATGAACGGGGGTGGCGGCCTCCGGGTTATAGACGTTGGTGTTGTTGTAATATTTTATGATTTCAAAGCGCACTTGCTGCAACGGAAACGAAATAGAATACGTGGCTTGCCCCATCGGCAAATTATTACAATAAACATCCATACAAAGGCCCAAACAATGGTTGGGATATTTGTTGGCGTTGGGAACATCACTCGGGTAAGGTTGGTCATACTCAATCAAGGCAGAAGAAACCCACGGGTCCCCATTATGATCACTGGCACCCTCTCCTGTCGGCTGCACTTGATTGCCGTTAGGCGTGGGCGAGACAACGAAACTGCGGTTTATTATTCTGTTGGCTGCGTCTCCCGTAATACCGTCGAAGTCACAATACATGCTGTCCAAATCGGTAGGTTGGTCCATGTAGTAAACGCCTACTTTTTTAATTTCGGCCGTCTGCGCAAAAAGCGGGGCAGTGTAAGCCGCTACCAACGCGGCAAAAACGGCACAACAAAGAGCCGTTTTACTTAAAAGAGTTTTAAGTAAAGAGTTCAGTTTCGTCATATTGTGTTGGTCCATGAGGACAATTCCCTTGTAACAATTTAAAATCTGTGTGTATTTTTCAATACACAAAACGGCGTGATGGTTCCTAAAAAACCAACGCCGATAATCCTACCCTTAAATTTTTACACTTTCGAGGGTATTTGTCAAGAAAATTTTTGAGAAAATTACAAGAGACGTTTTGCGGAAAAATTTTACAACCCGGCAAACCTTTTTTTATTTTGCGCAGTTTCCCCTGTTTCCCGACGGAGATTTTTGAAAAGGAATTTTATTTTTTTTCTGCTTGGTCTGCCTGGGCGGCTACTTCCCGGTACACAGCGTAGTGGCCGCGGCCGTTTTGTTTGACTACATAAAGGGCCCGATCTGCCTTTTCCAACAGTTCATCTGCGTTGGTCCCGTCTTGCGGGAAAGAAGAAATTCCCTGGCTGATGCTCAGGTGCACTTCTTTGCCTTCCGTAAAGCGTGTAGGTAATGAAATAGCTGTGATACGTTCCTGCAGACGTTCGGCAATCAGCTTGGCTTCTTCGCCGTTGGTACGGGGCAACATAATTACCATTTCATCCCCCCCAAAACGACAAGGCACATCCGTCTGACGCAAACAACCACGCACCACTTTGCTCACTTCTTGTAAGGCCCAGTCCCCTATTTGGTGACCGTAAGTGTCGTTGATTTGTTTGAAAAAATCAATGTCCATAATCATCAAAGACAAATTCAAATCAAACCGTTTGGCACGGTATAACTCTTCGGAAAATTTTTCATTAAAGTAACGACGTACCGGCAGTTTAGTCAGTTCGTCGTAATTGGAAAGTTCCTGCACGCGTTCAAACAAGCGGGTATTGTCTATGCATAACGCCATTTGAGAAGCGAATTGTTGCAACGAAATATAATCTAAATATCCAATTGCCCGGCGGGATAAAATGTTATCAAACGCCAGGAAACCTACTTTGTTGCGTTGCACTTTAAGCGGAATATAAAAAACCGTACGGTGTGAGCGATATGTAACCGAAGGCTCAAAAACTTCTTTTAACAGTTCTATTTCAGCTTCGCCCATATGTGGCACATCTTCATGCGTAACTTCACCGGAAACATCTACCCCTAAAATAGATTTTATGCGCCGGCCGTAAGCATCCGTTAAGTACAAGCGCACACGATCAAAACGGAAATACTTTTGCACTCCTTTCAAAATAAGTTCCAAACCGTCGTTCAACCGTAAAGAAGAAGCAAAAATAGTGGACAAATCATTTAGCGCTGTAGATACATTGAGTCGTTGATTTTTGGCTTGGTCAATTTCCGTGTTGCGTAAATTGTGAGAAATTTCTTGTGCCAATGCTTTGATTAAATCTAATTCTTGCGCGGTAAATGCACGCCCTTTGCGAAATCGCTCCAAACGAATTACACCCACCCGGTCTTGCATAAATGTATGCACTTCACCACCGCGCAACTCCATGCTGGGGCGTTGCCATTTTAACAGAGCATACACCGCCGGATAACTTAAATCCGTCGTTTCCGTAATGCCATACTGAATGAGCTGCTTCAAAAAGGCAGGTTCGTTTACTACGGAAATATCTTCTTGCTTATCCATGCAATACTCTTTGGTGCACATCATGCGCAAAGAAAGCATAGCACGATCTTGCTGCCAGTTGAAAAAATAGGCGCGGTCTAGCTTAAATAAATTGCGCAAGGCAGGCAAGGCACATTCCAACAGTTCCCGCTTGTCCTGAAAAGATTGGTTAAGTTGCTTGTGAAATTTGTAAAGAGTATAAGATTTTCTATCAAGCATAAATTAGCCCTCATAAATGGATAGCAATTGCTGAATTTCTTTTGCTGCGCCGTCCAATTGTTTATCTAAAAAGGAAGCGGAAAATTTACCCGCTACTATTTGGGTAGCACATAGCGCTAAAATGCGTTTTAAAATTTCCATAATCGTACCTGTTATGGTAATGTTGGGTAGCGTGCGCGCAGAAGCTAAAATATTGCTATACGTTTGCAGACGCACCGGGGAAGCAAACGCGACGCGTTCAAAGGCATCTTCAAACGCCGGGAAAGCATCAATCATGGAGGCATACGCTATTTGATTTTCCGGCCGGGCACAAAATTTAATAAATTTTAAAGCATTTTTCTTCTCTTGTGAAAGCGTATTAATAAAAAGATTCATCCCGGACAAATATGCTTGCGAAGAAGTGCCAGTGGTAGGCACTGGAAGCGTGCGGATTTGTACCCCGCGCCGCGCATTGAAAGAACCTTGCTTGCGCGATAAAATTAAACTGGCTTTGCCGGAGGCCATCGTACCTAAAGAGCCGCGCTCGCGCAAAATGGGCATGTAATCATTCAACGCCAAATTAATGTAAGCGCGCAACCCCTCTTTAAAAGCCCGCGTACCTACTGATGTATTTTTAAAATCAGCAGATACCAAATCAGCCCCTTTTCCCCATACGCAAGGCAACGCATGACGCATGGAAAGAGAGCCGCGCCAATCACTATTTTGTACCGGATAATAACCCGGCACATCTTTGAATTTTTCACGCAGTGCTGCACAAATTTTTAACAGACCGTTCCAGGTAGATAAATCTTTGGCAGGATTGGAAGAAACCAGTTTTAAATGATCCGGCCGGTAATGCAAGGCGCTCACATCAAACCACCAAGGGTAAGAATAAATGTCTTTCGTGCCCGGTTGGTAACAATGATTTTTAAGCGGCACCAAACAGTTGGTAAGCGAAAGGCCCGGGTCCAGCTCCGATAAATTAGCCGCCACCCCTTCGCGCACCAAGAGTGCTGTCCAATAATGCGGGATTTGGATAATATCCGGTATTTCTTCTTCGTAAGTAGGGTGTTTGATCGTAAACATCCGTCGCCACAAAATGTTGCGCGTAAACACCCTTACGGAAACATCAATGGAAGGATTTTCCTTCTTAAAACGAGCAATAAAATCAGCGTATTTTTCTTTGGAGCGGTCCCCCGCGTCCGGCAATACCCATAAAATCATACCTACTCCTACTTAATCCCAACTGCGTACCTTCATATTGGGATTAATATCTATATTTTTTTTACACGGTTTCCCCGCTTTCTCCGCATGTGCTAACTTTCTGTAAGCTGCCAGCGCTATCATGGCTGCATTATCCGAAGATAATTTTCGCTCCACAAAGTGGACTTCTATTTTTCGGGTAGCGGCTTGTTGCTGCATTTGTGTGCGCAACAGCGCATTGGCAGCTACCCCGCCCCCTACGGCTATATGATGCACCTTGTATTTTTTTGCTGCCAGCAACGTCTTGGTAACCAGGGTATCTACCATGGCTTGCTCAAAACTGGCGCATACATCAGGAATACTAAAATTTTTGTTATCGCGCAAGTAGTAACTTACCGCTGTTTTGATACCGCTAAAGGAAAAATCCCATGTTCCCGGCAGAAGCGGACGTGGAAAATCAATTGCATCCCGCCGGCCTAGTAGTGCTTGTTTGGATACCTGCGGCCCACCCGGATAAGCAAGCCCCAGCAATTTAGCTACTTTGTCAAATGCTTCTCCGGCTGCATCATCACGTGTTTTCCCTAAAACTTTGTACTGGCCGTAATCTTTGACATACCACAACTCCGTATGTCCGCCGGAAACAACCAATGCTACTAGCGGAAATTGCAACCGTTCCTTGACTTGGCTCCCTTCAAAATCGCAGGCAAAAATATGCCCTTCTAAATGGTTTATTCCTATTAAAGGGACCCCTTTAAATTGGGCTAATGTTTCAGCTGCTACGCGCCCCACCATAAGGCCTCCCGGCAAGCCCGGCCCACTGGCAAAAGCTACGCAATCTATGGGGTGATTGGCCAGAGCTTCCTTAATGACAATGGCAATTTTGGCAGCATGTGCGCGGCTGGCCAACTCCGGCACGACCCCATGGTATTTTTTGTGCTCCTCAATTTGAGAATAAATCACATTGGAAAGCACCTCTTTGCCCCCTTTTAACACAGCGGCAGAGGTCTCATCACAAGTGGACTCTATTCCCAAAATGCTAAAATCTTTCTTCATAAATTATTCAGCTGCTTCGGTTGCAACTTCTTCAGAATCTTTTTTATCTTTCTTGTCTTTTTCTTGTTCTTCTTTCTTCGCTTTACGGGCTGCAGCTTCTTGCTTAGATTTTTCTTTCGCTTCTTCCAAAGATATTTTACCCGTCAATATTTCCACGGCTTTTTCCAACACTTTGTCTTTTTCATCAAATTTAAGTTTGGGTGCTTCTTTGCCGGGAGTATAGACAATGTTGTTGTACTGCATAAGCACCTTAGCATCTTCATCAGCTGTTACATCTACCTCGACATCCGGCCAAATTCCCCCTTCATCTGCTTTGCTTTTATCGCGATAATTGCGATGAATAAGTTTTCCGGAAGGAGTATAATACTTGGCAATCGTTAAACGCAAACCGGCTCCACCGGAAAGTGGCAATACCTGTTGCACGCTGGCTTTGCCGAAAGTCCGCGTTCCCACGATAAAAGCCCGGCCGTTATCCTGTAAGGCACCCGATACAATTTCACTGGCGCTAGCCGAACCTTGATTTACTAAAACGGCCATCGGAATTTCCGGATAAAGAGGAATACCCTTTGTTTTGTATTCTTGATAATATTCCGGTTTACGACCTTGTGTATAGACAATCATCTTCCCTTCCGGTAAAAATAATTTAGAAATATCTACTGCTCCGTTTAGCAATCCACCCGGGTTAAAACGTAAATCTAAAATCAAAGATTTCATCCCCTGTTTGGTTAGATCCGCTAAAGCCTTTTTCAATTCATCTGCACTGTGCCCGGAAAAATCCACCAAATAGACATAACCTATTTCTTGCGGAAGCATGCGGTGATACACTACTTCCGGCACGATTGTTGCACGTTTTAAAGTAACTTCTGGAATTTTTTTGTATTCCCCTTTTTCATTTTTACGGTTAATAGTTAACCTAACTTTACTACCTACGGCTCCTCGCATGAGCTTTACCGCTTCGTCCAATTTCATATCCGTTATGTCTGTATCATCTACAGCAAGAATACGGTCCCCCGGCATAATTTTAGCCTTAAATGCAGGAGTGCCCGGCATAGGTGTAACAACGGTAATAAAATTGTCTATTTTCTGTAAGCGCATACCTACGCCACCGAATTCCCCTTTGGTCTCATTTTTCAGCGTTTTATAATCTTGTTCATCCAAATACTGTGAAAAATCATCCAGCTCACCCACAATGCCTTTAATCGCACCGGAAACCAACGTATCTGTTTCGGTTTCTTCTACATAATTTTCTTTCACAAACTCAATTACGTCCAACAGCGTTCGCAACTTCTTCAAACTCCGGTCCGCAGCCCCATACGCATAGGGAAATAAAGTCCCTAAGAAAAATAAAACTGTTGCTAAAATAGCATAACGATTTGTTTTTGATGTTTTCATATTTATTCCTTTTATTTTAACCAATGTTCTGGGTCCACAGCAGTCGTACCTTGACGAATTTCAAAGTAAACAGCGCTTTGCCCCGTTCCGGAAGAAGATTGTGTATCTTTTCCTGCAGTACCTAATGTTTCTTGGGCAGCCAATTTCTTACCCACTGCCACTTGTATCTCTTTCAAAAATCCATAAATGGTAAAAATCCCTTTACCATGATCTACAATCACCACATTCCCGTAAGATCGAAACGGACCTGCATAAATCACACTTCCTTCTAAAACAGTGCGAACCGGAGTAGCATAGGCAGCAGAAATTTTAATACCATCTCTAAAAATCCAGGTGTTCAAATCTGCACGATATTCTTTCCCGAAGGGGCTAATTACTTTGCCCTGTACAGGCCACGGTAAGGAGCGTTCCGGCAAATCAATTTTAGGCCCTTCATACTTTTTACCGGTAGCATTCCCGGTATTTTTCCGTTTACGTTCAAACGAGGCCAATAAGTTGTTCAATTCCGTGGCCGATTTGTTTAGCTCATTAATTTCTTTTCGTACAGCATCTGCTTTGCGTTTTGTCACATCTAAATCTTTTTTCTTCTTATTAAAAGATTTAGAAATTACTTCTTGCTCTGCTTTAATTTGAGAACTTTGCGCCAATAGTTTTTTGTTACGCTCTTCGAAGTCATGGATCCGTTCTTTTGCTTCTTTTGTCTCTTTATGAAGTTCCGCAGCAAAAGCCGCCTTGTGCGTAAGCATACGATCAACGAAAATTTCTTGTTCTAAACTATAACCGGAAGGACAAGCCGGGCATTGAGACATAAAATAAAATTTAGCTAATTCTTCCGAAGCCACTCCTTCCCATAGCGGAGTGCTGCGCTCTAAAGCAGCGCGTTTTTCTTCAACCGATAATAAATTTTGTTCCAAAATAGAGATATCAGACTCTACTTTACTTTTCAGTTGTTGGGTCCTCGCTTTTTGGGACTCCAGGGCAGAAATTTCTTTGGAAATTTTCTTTTCTTGTTCTTTGTATTTTTTTAGTTCTTTTTCTTTTTGGGCTGTCTGATTTTTTAATTTAGCCAATTCTTTTTGACGATCGGAAGCCTCGTCGCAAAAAAGCGGCGAAGTTACCAACATCCCCAATAAAAATAAAGCTAAAAACCTTGCCATTTTGATAATGTCCAACCAAATAAGCCGCAAAAAGCAAGCAACAATAACTCTCTTCCCAAAGAAGTAAACTGTGCAACTGCTTCTGCTAAAATTCCAGTAGGATAAACCAATCCTGCTAAAATACCACAGGCAAGTAATCCCGCCAACAAACCTGATACAACCCCACCGAAATGATGCACATTCGTTCGGCCCGCAACAGGGGTAGCTTCCACTAAGAACATAAATGTTAGAAATACCAATACAGCCAGTATCAATACGATATGAAGAATTTTGGAACAAATTCCTGCATAAAAAACAAACTGGGCATGCGAAAGGTTGTAGTGGGGAATTAACATTTCATATTCAGCGGCTAAATTCTCCACAAAAGGGCGAACATTGTTTATACCTTGTGGCGTTAAAGTAATCTCAAAATACGCGGGCATTTTGTGTTCTCCCATCAAAAGCAATGAATCCACTAGTTGAGGATTTTGATGCCTGACCGCTGCCAACGCATCTTGCGGAGAAAACAATTTAACTGTTTGAATATCTTTTTTTTGATTTAAGCTATCTCCCAGCTGAGATAATTGCTCATTATTTATCGTAGACGGAGCTGTTAAAATAATTTTAAAGGAATCCGCTAACGCCCGATAGTAGTTCCCCAAATGCACATCTACGGAAATAAGGCTTTGCCCTAACAAAGCCACGCCGAAAATCAACAAAAATAACTTTCGGTATAAACGAAATACTTGCTTAGACGAATGACTCGTCGTTTTTTCATCTTCAAAAATATCGCCCATATTTTCCCTCAAGCATTAAATCCTTTTTTAAGCCATCGTTTTTCGGTATAGCTCCAAATATGCCTGGGCAGAATGATCCCATGATAAATCTTGCCGCATTGCATTTTTTACCAACCGCTGCCATATAGGCCGGTGATTATATACTTTTAAGGCTTTTACAAGTGTATTATAAATTCCCTGTTCGCTAAAATTGTCAATGAAAAAACCGGTAGCAGTATCGCTGTTTTGCCCGTCGAACCCACGAACCGTATCTACCAATCCTCCTACGCGGGACACCACCGGTAACGTGCCGTACTTCATGGCAATTAATTGAGAAAGACCGCAAGGTTCAAAACGAGAAGGCATTAGGAAAATATCCGCTCCCGCATAAATACGATGCGCTAATTCTTCATCTAAACGGCTGCTGTAACTGACGGAACCGGGATATTTGCGGGCCAACCCTTGATAAGCCTTTTCCAATCGAGGATCTCCCGTTCCCAAAATAACGAACTGCGCATTGTTTTTAAGCCGTTCAATGGCTGCTACGGCCATGTCCAATCCCTTTTGATAATCTAACCGGGATACTACCCCAATCAACGGTTTGCTGGGATCTTGTACTAATTTGCATTGCTGTTGAAGAGCCAATTTAGCCGCTAATTTTCCTTTTACTACTTCCGCCACATCATAGCCGACAGAAAGTACCGGATCTAATTCAGGATCCCACACATCTGTATCTATTCCGTTAACAATACCGCAAAAATGGTCACTGCGGGCCCGTAACACTCCTTCCAATCCAAAACCCATGGCCGAATTCTTTTGTACTTCCCGTGCATAATTAGGACTTACCGTATTGATTTGATCCGCAAAAACAAGTCCGCTTTTTAAGAAGCTAATCCCGCCATAATATTCAAATTTATAGGGAGTATAATCCACCGGGTGGAATCCTGCTTTGCGGAAAGCAGCATAGGGATAATGCCCCTGGTAGGCAATATTATGCACCGTAAGCAAACTGCGGGTGCGGGTGTAAAATGCATCTAACTTATACACTGTCTTTAAATAAGCCGGAATTAAACCCGTTTGCCAGTCATGACAATGGATAATATCCGGGCGAAAACCGATAAATTTACAACCTTCCAAAACAGCTCGGTTGAAGAAAATAAACCGTTCATCATTATCCGCATATTCTCCGTCTTTGGTATGGTAAAAAGAAGGGCGGTCAAAATAGTGTCGGTTGTTAACAAAAAATACTAATACATTTCCCCAGTTGATGTAAGAAAGAGAAGCCTGCTCTATCTTATCTCCTATGGGAATTAAATAAACTCCTGGTACAATTTTCAAGGAAGAAACCCGGGTAATGTTACGGTAATGTGGTAAAAACAGTAGCACCTTGTTGCCTTTGCGCCCTGCAAATTGTTGACATAAAGCCCCTACTACATCAGCCAACCCTCCTGTTTTACAAAATGGAAATGCTTCACTTGCGGCTAATACAATGTTCATTTCTTTTCCTCCTGTTCAGACAAAATCTCCGTCGTAACGGTCGTTTGCTCTTCTGACGGATTTCCCTCCACAGAAACAGCCGTGTCCGCTTGGAACAATGCATCGGTTGCTTGATTATCTGTGTTCTGTGCTTGATTAAGCGGGTCTGTCACATCCCCTTTGTTATAACTCATACGTTGGAAAAATGGATCTGCTGCGGATCCATCCAACGCTTCAAATTTTTCTTCTCCCTCCAATTGGTCAAGCGGGATAATGGCAGGTTCTCCCAGAGGAGGAAGCGGATCTCCAAAAGGCAAATCCTCTTGTTTTTCTTGCAAACTTTTTGCTGCAAAAACTTGTAAATCGGGTAATTCGGAAATTTTATTTAATCCAAACATTCGCAAAAATTCATCCGTCGTACCATATACCATGGGCCGCCCTATCGTATCTTTTTTACCTACCACCCGAACCAAACCACGATCCAACAATTTTTCCAGAGGTCCCGCTACATCTACTCCTCGGATAGCCTCCATCTCGGCTCGTGTAATCGGCTGTTTATAGGCAATAATAGCCAATGTTTCCAAAGCAGCATTGGATAACCGAGTTGTCATCTTTTCGTTATACAATCGCCGTACCCAACGGCCATATTCCGGTTTGGTGGACATTTGAAACCCACCGCCGATTTCCACTATTTGCAGTGCACTTCCACGCACGGTGTATTCATCTTTCAGCTCATTGATAATTTCTCTGATTTTACGAGCATCTGTGTTTTCAATTACATCCGCTAAACGGCTGGGTTTTACCGGGCGATCTGTAATAAAAAGCAAAGTTTCCACAATTTGTTTGATATCTTCACTGGGCAACAACTCTTGTTCTTCCTGTTTTTCAGGAGCAGCGTTTTCCTTTATTTCTTCTGACGCAGTATTCCCTTCTTCTAAAACTGATTGGGTTTCGTTTGGCACCATTTCTTCCGACATATTAAGACTCCTCTCCATGCATTAGGGCTTTAAAATCTTTATCTTTATTTTCAGGATTTAAATAAATACGAATTTGGCCTAATTTCTCATCTTGGCGAGCAATTAATTTGCGAATTTTCATTAATTCCAAAACAGCCATAAAACATGTAATAATTCCTCGCTTTTTTGTTTCACCTACAAAAATTTCATCCAACAATACCCATTCCCGTGTTTTGAACAAATTGACTACCTTTTCCATTTTCCCTTCTATCGGGAACTCTTCTATATTTAACAGCTCAATACGCTTTCGCTCATCTAGGCGGTCGAAGGCACGTTTAACGGCAGAAAGCAAATCAAACAATTGCAAATTAATTACTTTTTCGCCATCATCAAAAATCGGTGCGGAACGATAAAATTTATCCTTATTGGCCTCTAATTGTTCATTAAGATATTTGCTAGCCTCTTTGTATTTTTGATACTCCACCAATTTGGCAATTAATTCCTTCATTGGATTGGGGCCTTCATCTTCAGAAGTAGGTGCCTGTGAAGGAAGCAACGTTTTGGCTTTAATCTGCATCAATGTGCTTGCCATTACCAAAAATTCACCAGCCACTTCCAAATTTAGTTCTTTCATTACGTTCAAATAATCCAAGTATTGCTTGGTAATATCGGCAATATTAATATCACAAATATCCAAGTTATCTTTTTTTATCAAATGCAACAGCAGGTCCATAGGACCTTCAAACACATTGATATGAACGTTAATTGGAGTAGGGGTTGTAAGCATAATCAGTGAATAATCCGCATGACACGTTTTACTTGAGTTAAAGTTTTGGCTGCATTTTCGCGTGCGCGGGCGCAGCCTTCTTTCACAATTTTGGCTAATTGTGTTTTGTCATTTTCAAATATTTTTCTACGCTGAGAAAAAGCAGCCAGTTCCGGTTCCATTAGCGCAAATAATTCTTTCTTACATGCCACACACCCTAATGCACCTGCCTTACATTCTTCGCAACGTTTAGCCGAATGAGGATTATAAATCTTATGGAAAGCATACACCACACAGCCCTCCGGGTCAGCAGGGTCATGCGCTCCCTTTTTGTTGGGGTCTGTAAACATGGCCATTACCTTCTTTCGTACACTGTCCAATTCTTCGCCCAAAGAGATGGCATTATTATAAGATTTTGACATTTTTCTTCCATCAATCCCCGGTACTCGGGCCACAGTTGTATAGAGGGGTTGAGGTTCGGTAAAAACTTGCTGTCCATAAATTTCCGCAAACCGACGAGATAAATCACGTGCAATTTCCAAATGAGCCGTTTGGTCTTTTCCAACAGGAACATAAGTGGCTTGTTGGATAAGAATGTCCGTTGCCATCAGCACGGGATATCCTAAAAAGCCAAAACAAGAAATTTCTTCATCTCCCGCAATAGAGGCCAGTTTTTCCCCCAACGATTTTTCATCCAGTTGCCCGGCGTATTTTTGTTTAAGCAATTCTTGGATTTGCTCCTTATACGTCGGGTTTCTCAATAGCCACCCCAAAGGAGTAATCATTCCCAGCAATGTATTGAGCTCACTAATTTCCGGTACATCCGACTGGACAAAAATAGTACATTTTTGAGGGTCTAAACCAGCGGTTAACCAATCTATAAGCATAGCTTCACTGTTTGCAGCAAGATTTTCCGTCTGCTGATAGGCTGTAGTCAACGAATGCAAATCTGCCACAAAGAAGTAACAATTGTATTTATTTTGCAATTCGACCCAATTTTTAAGCGCTCCGTAGAAATTTCCCAAGTGAAGTTTCCCCGTCGGGCGCATACCGGACAATACAATTTTATTATCTGCCATAAATTCCTCTTTTAGAAACCAAAAATTTTTGCAATTCCCGCCAATATCAGTTGAGCCGGAGGGAACAATAAATAGCGTACCGCTCCCGTTAAAATAAGAGCAAACACAATCCACATACCAAAACGTCCTACAAATTGTTCGTACCACAACGCTTTCTTTATAGGCAACAACGCCGTAATGATACGACCTCCGTCTAGCGGGGGAATGGGCATCAAATTAAAAATGGCCAAAAATACATTGATCAAGATTCCGTATTGCAATAAGTGAAACAAAGCAGTGGCAGTTTGTATTGAGATATGCGTCTGAAAGAGAAGAACCACCTTCAAGAGACCTGCACACAACACGGCCAATAACAAATTAACCAATGGCCCGGCAAAAGCCACTTTTCCCATGTCTTTGCGTGGAGAAGGCAAACGTGTAGGATTAATTGGCACGGGCTTAGCCCAGCCAAACATAGGCCATCCCATCAAGAAACACAACCCGGGAACTAGCAATGTTCCCATAATATCCACATGTTTGACGGGATTTAAGGTTAGCCTTCCGCTTAAATAGGCCGTATCATCCCCCATACGATAAGCAACAAAACCATGCGCAAATTCATGCAACACTATAGAAAAAAACAAAACGGGTAAAAGTATAACAATTTCCATATTAATTATTTTACCAATTTAAGATGATTCGTGCACGCGTGCGTACGAGAAAAATACCATTTTGGAAAAAGTACTTGACTTTTATAATTAAAATTAATTATACTTTAATAATAATAATTATCTAAAACAATATAATTTAAATTCACTAAAGTAAATACTGGATCCCATAAAAGATTCTTTTATGACGGAACCAAAAAACGGGCCACTCACAAGAGTGGCCCGTTTTTATGAAGCAATAAATTATCACTCTACTGTACACGAACTAGGAGCCCCACGAAAATCTGCTAAATTCTTCAAACTGTCACAAGTCAGATAAGGCTTATTTAAAGACGAACAGCTATCGCTAAAATTAGTTCCGTCATCTGATTGTTGGCAACAAAAACGTCCATCCGCATACGAAGGCATCACCAAACGATATATGAAAGCATAATCGGAGCTCCCAATATTTTGGGCCATCATACCATTATCCAGTAAAGTGTATTCATAGTTAGCACTCGTAGCTTTTTCTCCAGATATTTGCAAGGTACCGAATCTATTTAGGACTGTCCATACTTTGGTATACTTCTCACCTTCGGCACAACGAAGTTCCTGCTCTTCACGAACGGCCGCCATTATTTCTTCTGCTTCAGTCGTCTTACGCGTTTCCATCACCTTGTTAAATTTTGGCAATATTACGGTTGCCAATATCCCTATAATCACTACTACTACCAACAATTCTGTAAGCGTAAAACCCTTTTTGCCATATTGCATAAAACTCCCCTCCATAATGGAAATCGTACAAAAAACCAAAAATGCAAGTCAAGAAATTTCATCTTCGGCAAGATTTTAATAAAAAAACAGATATGGTAGAATATAGTATGATTTCACCTTTTACTATCCTTTCCAAAGACACACAATCAAATGCCCGCACGGGCATTTTATATACTAAACACGGTGCCATACATACACCTGTTTTTATGCCGGTAGCCACACAAGCTTGTGTAAAAGCTCTTACGGATGAAGATCTAAAAAATGCGGGGGCTGAATGCTTACTTTCTAATACGTATCATCTCTATTTACGGCCTTCTACCAAATTATTGGAAAAAATGGGCGGATTGCATAAATTTATGCATTGGAACGGAAGTATCTTAACCGATTCCGGTGGCTTTCAGGTATACAGTTTGCCCAAGTTTCGCAAAATCAAAGAAGAAGGGGTTATATTTCAATCACATCACGATGGAAGTAAACATTTGTTCACTCCGGAAAACGTAATTGGATTTGAAAATGAAATCGGCTCCGATATTTGGACCATGCTGGATGTATGTATCCATGCGAAAGATCCGTCCAAAAAAGATGCACGAGATGCCCTAAATATTACAAAACGCTGGGCCGAACGTGCCGCAAAAGCTTATGAAAAGATTGTTCCGTTTCAAAAAATTGAAAAAAATGATGACAACTCTTTCAAAGTAGAAAATTCCCTTTTGTTTGGAATTATCCAAGGTGCTATTTTCCCGGATTTGCGCAAAGAGGCGGCCCAACATATGGCAACTTTGCCCACTCACGGGTATTGTATCGGAGGCCTCTCCTTAGGGGAAACACTGGAGCAAATGAAACAAGCTGTTGCAGCAGTAACCAATCACTTACCGGAAGGGAAACCACGTTATTTCATGGGTCTAGGAACCCCTGTAGAAATGCTAAATGCCATTGAGAATGGGGTAGATATGTTCGATTGTGTATGGCCCACCCGTGTAGCACGCAATGGTATGGCAATGACCAGCAACGGACGTGTCAATATCAAAAACGCAGAATACCGTTTACAAGATATTCCATTAGATGAGCAATGCGATTGTTTTACTTGCCGCACTTATTCCAGGGCTTATCTATGCCACTTATATCGGTCAGCTGAATTAACTAGCCATCGCTTGTTATCCATTCATAACATCCGCTTTTTAATCCGCTTGATGCAACGGGCACAAAATGCTATCACCAACGGGACTTTCCTGTCTTTCAAAGAAGATGTAATCAACCAATACCTACAGAAATAAGAAGGTGGGTGGGCATCTGTCCTCTACTTTGCATAACCAAGGCACTATTCTTGTTTTAGCGTAGTTTCTTGAGGTTTCGATGAAGAATCGCGCAATGTATCAAACAATGTATAGGCGCTAAACATTTGTAGCGAAAAAGCTAATGAAACAAATACATATTTATAAACTTTGATTTCCTCCACAGAGGGAGTAACAAACGAATAATAGAGCATTCCTAATGCACGCAACAAAGGAGAAAACACAAAGTCCGCTGTTGTCATAAGAGCTAAAATCCCTTGCAGAGCAGTTAAAACGCAAACGCCTCTTTCATGCAAAAGAATGAAAATAATTTGGCTAATGTATAAGAATGAAAATCCCAAATGAAGACGTAGCAAAGAGTTGCTATAAACAATATCCCGGTATACAAGCACGCTGTTTATCAATAGCCCCAATATACAAAATCCTAAAAAAATTTGTACAAACAAAGACAGCTGACAAAAATGATGCCATAAAGTTTTCATAAGCGAGAAACGCGCAATGTTTTTTTGCGGGAATAAACCTTTTTGGCAATGTCTATCAAGCCTTCCAACAGCTGAGAATAATCTTTCCCAGCCGCTTCAAAAAGTTGTGGCCATAAACTTGTTTGGCTCATACCGGGAAGGGTATTAATTTCAGAAAAATAATAATTGCCCTGCGCATCCATCAAAAAATCAGCCCGGGCCAATCCACTGCCATGCAAAGCACGGAAAATAGCCGCCGTATCATGTTGCATTTGGCAAGAAGTCTTTTCGTCGATAACAGCCGGGATTTGCATATTACATCCGCCCACCACCACGTATTTAGCGTTGTAATCAAAAAACTCTCCGGAAGATTGACTTAATTCTCCGCAGGCAGAAGTTTCAATGTTTTCTCCTTCTCCGTAAACGGCACAAAAGATTTCACGTGCTTTATCAATTCCTTTTTCTACCAAAACATCCGTATCAAATTTTAGTGCAAACGCAATAGCGCTATGCAGTTGAGAAGGCGTTAGTACTTTTTGTATTCCCACCGAAGATCCCAACCGGACAGGTTTTACAAATAACGGATACCCCTGTTGGTTGGCCCATTGTTCTAATTGTTGTTTATCATACGCAACTGCTGAAGATATTTTTTGATAAGGAACAACCCTAATTCCTTCTTTTTGGGCAAAACGCTTGGTAAGTTCTTTATCCATTCCCAACGCAGATGCCAAAACGCCACAACCGACATAGGGAATTTGTAATGTCTCTAAAAAACCTTGTATGGTACCATCTTCTCCATTTGTACCATGCAAAACGGGAAACACCACATCTGCTTTCACCGATATTTTACCATCCAGCGAACGAAACGTTTCTCCTGCTGTCAATACGGGAGTAATGGCAATATCTTCCTTGGTTTGAGAGCCACAGGTTTTTTGCAAAAACCAATACCCTTCCTTGCTGATAAACACAGGATA
>JAEEGL015849592.1_pt1 | contig 38093 bp, 35 predicted proteins | sample 9134231 | NCBI WGS metagenome assembly JAEEGL01 (sample SAMN16246548, study PRJNA631951) | gut metagenome | biome: gut microbiome; feature: rumen; material: fiber-attached | host: Bos | place: Iran: Karaj | collected 2018-10
GAATAATATGCTTACATTTTTAATTATGGCTGGTGGTTCAGGAGAAAGATTTTGGCCACTTTCAACAAAGAAAAAGCCTAAGCAATTATTAAAAATATTTTCAGATAAATCATTAATTAGACTAGCATATGAAAGAATTTTACCTTTAGTCGATAAAGATAAAATCTTTATCGCTACAAATGAAATTCAAGTTCCAGCATTAAAGGAAGATTTAAAAGAGCTTGATGATTCAAGAATTATTATAGAACCAGCCTTTAGAGATACTGCAGCAGCAATAGCTTATGGATCTACAATGATTTCAAAATATTATGATAATCCAACAGTTGTTGTTTTAGCATCTGATCACTTAATTTCTAATGGTGATGAGTTTAGGCGTGTTATTAAGATTGCTGAAGAAGAAGCTAATAAAGGTTCAATCGTTACTTTAGGTATAAAGCCAACTTATCCAGAAACTGGATATGGTTATATTGAAGTTAGTGATTCAACATTAAATAAGCCAACTAAATCATTAGGCTTTAAGGAAAAGCCTCAATATGAAATTGCCAAAGAATATTTTGAATCAAAAAGATATTTATGGAATAGTGGAATGTTTATTTTTAAATATGAAACTATTATGGAAGCATTAAAGATTCATTCATTAAATCATTTTGAAACTATTGAACATATTAAGCCTTTATTTACTAAAAATGAAGGTGTTAAAACTGCTGAATTAGTAAAAGATGAATTTATGAATTTCGAAAAGAAATCTATTGACTTTGCGGTAATGGAAAAAGCTTCTAATATCATGGTAATTCCTTCTGAATTTGGTTGGAATGATGTTGGTAATTATATAGCCTTTGAGGAATTATTCGATAAGGATGAAAACGAAAATGTATCAAGAAATGTTAATACAATTTCAGTTGATTCAAAAAATAATATTATAGTATCTGATGGTAATTATCAAAGAGTATCTTTATTAGGTATTGAAAACATGATAATTGCTGTAACTAAAGAAGAAATCTTGGTTTGTTCTAAAGAAAAAAATCAGGATATAAAGAAAATTTTAAAGCAAATTAATTAAAAGTTCTCGTTTGAGAACTTTTTTTGTTTAGCCTACTTTACCTTTTATATTTATATAAATATAAAAACTTGATAAGGATTGTTGAAAGTGATAAAATGTAATAGTATAATGCAAAATTGTCGCATTATTATACTTAAGTATGAGGTAGGAGACATCAAAAATGATACCTAAGATTATTCATGCATGTTGGCTTGGAAAAGCTGAAATGCCTCAAGTATATAAAGACTATGTAGAAGGCTGGAAAAGGCTAAATCCTGACTTTGAAGTTAAGCTTTGGACAGATGAAGATTTTGAAAAGTATTATGATGATTCTTTATTTGTAAAGGATTGTCTAAGACTTAAAAAATATGGATTCTTAGCAGATTTTTTCCGTTTTACAGTTCTTTATGAGTTTGGTGGAGTTTATATTGATACTGATGTTGAAATGTTTAAGCCTTTAGATGAATTTATGAATTATAAAATGTTTATGTGTTATATTTTCGATTCATCAATTGGTACTGCAACAATTGGAACAGAAGCACATAACCCTTTAATTAAAGAGTGGTTAGAAAAGCTTGAAAAGGATTATGAAGAAAAAAAGGGATTTACAGTTAGTAATGATTGGATTACTAAATATTTTATTGATAATTTTGAAGATTTTAGATTGTCTGGGAAGCATCAATCTTTAAAATGTGGAATTGAATTATTTCCAAAAGAATTTTTTGAAAGATATCATGGTAATAAGAAAAAACCTGGCGGATGGGCTGAACATCATTGCGCGGGATCATGGAGTGATGCTAAAGATGGTACTTTAAAAAGAATTTTAAAGAAGATATTACCAAGAAGATTAATATCTTATTTAGGACATAAGAAATTTATTAAGACAACTCCATATTATGAAATTTATAAAAAGCAAAGGAAGGAATTATAATGAGTATGCAAATCTATGTAGTTACACATAAGATAATTGATAATCCACTTCCTAAGAATTATTCATACATAATGGTAAATGCTAATAAAACTGCTCATAATTATAAGTATGGTGATAATGTTGGAGATAATATATCTTCTAAAAATCCATATTATTGTGAGCTTACTGCAGGATATTATGTTTGGAAAAATGATAAAGAAAATGATATTGTAGGAATCGCACATTATAGAAGATTTTTAACAACTAATCGTTTTTCTTCAAATATAAAATCATATGTAAATGAAAAAAATATCTTAAAAGATTTAAAAAAATATGATTTTATTTCAACAAAACCATATAAGACTAAAATGACAGTTAAGGAGCATATGGCTTTAAATGTTCATGAAAAGGATTTGGATTTGTTAAGAAAATCAATTATAGAAGTGTGTCCTGATTATTTAGAGGCTTATGATAAGGTAATCAATGGACATGAAAGTTATCTTTTAAATATGATAATAACATCTAAAAAGAATTATGATGATTATTATAAATGGTTATTTGATGTTTTAGAACATATGGAAAAAGAAGTAGATATGACGGGGTATTCAGTTCAAGAGCAAAGACTATATGGCTTTTTATCTGAAAGATTATTTACAGTTTATGTTTTAAAAAATCAATTCAAGGTGAAGAGTTATTCAACAACTATTGTTGGTGAATCAAAGCTTAAATTAATTAAGAATAAAATTTTAAAAAAATTGAGATTAAAAAATGATTAATATTTTTTAATAAAATGATATTTAAATATCATTAAGAGGATTGTTTATGTTTAAGAAGCTTAATGAAAATAAATTATTTGAAGAACTATATATAATTGGTGTGTTTTTAATCGCATTAGTAGGATGGTATTTTAAGAGTCAATATGGCTATATGGCTATTTCGACTTTAGCATTTATAACAGTATTGTTATTTAATGATGTAAAATATTTAGTTTTATGTGGATTAGCAATGATCTTTTCTATAGGAACTGAATTTAAAACAAATTCTGCTTATGGACCTTTGATTGGTTCAGTTATTATTTATGCATCAAGCTTTATAGTTTATATAATTCGTAATGGATTAAATTTTAAAAACTTTAAAAGCTATAAGGGATTGTTAGCTTTAGCAGCTTTAAGCTTTATTCCGCTTATTTATAGAAACACAATTAAGGATGGAATTGAATCAGGCTTGCTTGATAATTCAGCAGTAAGCTTATATGTATTATATTTTGGATATTTTGCATATGTAGGTATTTATTTTCTATTTGCTATGACATTAAAGAAAGATTCTCTTAGAATGATATTTAAAACATTAGGATACATGAGTGTCATTCTTTCACTACAATGCTTTCTTTTTGTAGCTAATAATGGCTTTATTAAGGCATATCGTGTTGGTTGGGGCCATGTTAATGAAGCAGGTATATTAATTTTACTTGGTCTTCCTTTTTCTATTATTGGATTAGTGAAGGCTGATAAAATATCTGATGTAGTTGTTTCTATGATAAAAATATTGATTTCTATTGTCGGTATAATCTGCAGTACAAGTAGAGGAACTTATTTATTTGGTATCTTAGAGGTTAGTATTTTATTGGTTTATTCTTTATTGAAATCAAAGTATTGGAAGATAATCTTATTAGTTACTGTTTGTTGCTTAATAGTAGGAATTATTGGTGTACAGATAAAAGTTGGAATTACTAAATGTGTTAATGATTTTATTAATATGCTTTTATATAGGGGATTTGAATTTGATGATAGAACTAGATTATATAAACAATCTATGGTTATCTGGAATGAAAATTGGTTAACAAGAATATTTGGCGCAGGTATTGTTGCTGAATTGGCTATAAATAGAGTTGGATTTGAGGATATGAATACATTTGTTGTTTATCATTCAACATTCTTTTCATGCCTTGCAACACTAGGTATTTGTGGCTTAATTGCTTTAGCTTATCATTTCTTTGAAAGATATAGTCAAATGAAATACTTTGATAAGGATATTAAGTTCATCTTATTAATAGGTTTCATTTTAGTAGATATTTACGGTTTAATTGATAATACATATGGTATGTATTATTTTATGATTCCTATCGTTATATTTATGGCTGCGGTAGATTGTTTTACATCTGATGAAAGTGTTAAAAAAATAGAACTTGATCTGAGGTGAATTTAATGAAACAAACTAAATCTATGGCTCGCGCCTTAAATATGGATTATAATGTTTCAATGTACAAAAAAAAGCCAATCTACTCATTTATTAAAAGATTTGCTGATATAATTATTTCTTTATTTTTTCTTATTTTATTTTCTTGGTTATATGTTATTATTTTCTTAATTTTAAAATGCACATCTAAAGGACCTGCATTTTACGGACATGAACGTATCGGAAAAAATGGTAAGAAATTTAAAGTTTGGAAATTTAGATCTATGAAAATTGATAATAGACCTTTAGAAGAAATCTTAACAAAAGAACAAATGGAAGAATACAAAAGAGATTTTAAGGTTACTAATGACCCAAGAGTTACTGTTTTTGGTAAATTCTTAAGAAAAACTTCTTTAGATGAATTACCACAATTTTGGAATGTATTTATTGGACAAATGTCTTTTGTTGGTTTTAGACCAATTCTTGAAGAAGAATATGAAAAGTATGGAGATAATAAAGAATTATTAACTAAGCTTAAACCTGGTATTACTGGCTATTGGGCTAGCCATGGTAGAAGCTTAACATCTTATGATGATAGAATCAAAATGGAGCTTTATTATAGTGTTAAGTATTCATTCTGGTTAGATATAAGAATTATGTTTCATACTTTCATAGGTGTATTAAAGTCTGAAGGAGCAAAATAATTATTGAGTAAGGAGGAGTAAAGATGATGCATAGTAAAAGAGTATCAAATATTCTTATAATCATTTTTAATGTCTATTTGTATTATTACGGATATAGATATATTTTAAGATACAACGATAGCGAAACCTCTCCAACTTATTCAGATACCCCTTTGGTACTACAAATTGGTAAATATATACTTATTTTACTTTTAATAGCAATTTTCTTACTTTATACATTTAAAAAGAAGATTAAAATTAGAGGCCGAAAGGTTTTAGTCTTTATGGCATTTTTAGTTTTAATCTTACAAGAATTATATTGTTTTATTATATATAAAAATTCTAATCAATTAACATTTACAATATGCTTACTACCGCCTTTTTTAATGATACTTTTTAATGAAAAGATTAATTATAAGGCTTTAGATAAATCAATAGAAATATTTGTTTATGTTTCTATTCTATATGAAATTTTACAGGTTTTATTATTTGTAGGCATGAAAAGATTACCAGCTTTAGCATATGATACAGGAGTATTAACTGATGTAAGATATGGCTCTGTCTGGGATGATCCTAATGGATTTGGATTATTTACTATATTTTTAATTCCTTATTCATTTTATAAATTTAAAGGATTAAAAAGAATAATCATTTGTGTTTTACTGCTAGGAATACTAGGATTAACATTTTCACTAACAGCTATAGCAGTAGCAGTAGTAATTGCCTTTGTTGCCATAGTAGCAAGTATGCTAAAAAACACAAAAAGAAGCCTATGGATTTATATTGTTACATTATCTGTAATAATTGTAGGTATTATTGGTGCTTTAACTAAAATTGATTCATTTATTGTATTTTACAATAGTAAGCAGGGCTCAATTTTAGGACATTTAGAAAGCTTTAAGCTAACAGGATTTACTGTATATCAATTCTTAGGTGTTATTCCTAAAGCAATTGATGCAGAATCTGGTGCAATTAAACTTTTATACATTGGTGGTGTATTGCACTTTGTAGTTTTCTTTGCATTAAGCATTTGTGCTATTGTTAGATTAAGAATGTTATCAATAAAAAGTGAGAATCCTGGTATTTATAAAGCAATGTTTTGGTATGTGCTTGGATTTTTACTTGGTTGTATAAATTTACCATATATGTATATTTTTGTTACATTTGGTTTTTATGGATTGTTTATCGGTATAGCATATGTACCATTGAATGAAAATATTAATAATAAAGGAGAATATTTAAATGAATGATGAGAATGGAATTTCTATATTAGACCTTTTTAAGGTTATGTATGGAAGAAAATTAACAATTTTAATAGCTACAGCCTTAACTGTTTTACTTGCAGTTTTAGCAGTTTCATTAGGTTATAATAAATCAAATTCTACTTATGTATCAAATTTCAGCTACAATAATTCTGAAATTAATAGTGGTAAATATGTAGATGGTTCTAGCTTTGACTATCGTGGATTAGCATCTTTAGAGGTTTTAAATGCTGTAAAGGATACTAATGGTAATTTTTCATCAATTGATGTTAATAAGATGTATGAAAAAGGTGACATTAATGTTGAAATCAATTACGATAAAAATGATTTAAAGGATAACTATAACGTATATTATAGAGTTGCAATCAAGAAGAAGTATTTTAAAACTGAAGCTTTAGCAAAGCAATTTATTTCAGCTTTAACTGAATATCCAGTTAACAGAACAAAAACAATTGCTCAAAACTTAAATTTCAATTCTAATCTAACATCTTTTTCTAAGACAACAACTTATGAAAGTAAAATCTTTTTCTTACAAGCTCAATTAAAGCTTTTAGATGATAGTTATGAATCAATGATTGAGCAATTTGGTGATAATATTATTGATGATAGAAAATTATCAACATACAAAAATGAATTAGATTTATTTTTTGAAGATAATTCTATTGATAGTTTAAATAGTGAATTAAAATCAAAATGCTATGTTTATATTACTGATGATACAGTTAAGAATTTAAAAACTAAAAAACAAAATTATTTATTAGAAATTAATAATTTAGAAACTCAAATTAAAGCTATAGAAGACCAAATTTCTAGATTATTAGAATCTGTAAAGAATAGTGGAGTTTCAATTAATCAATTAGATTTAAATGTTTATAATGAAAAGTTATTAGAATTAAATCTTGAAGTTGTTGAAAAGCAAATTGAATTAGATTATATTGAAGGCGAAATTGCAAATGCTGAATCAACAGATGCAGCTTATGTAACAAATAAGGAATTATTTGAAAATAAACTAAATAATATGTATGATCAAATGATTGAATTTACAAATACATTTAAGAATAATTATAATAAATCAATTTCTAATAATGTTTATGTATATTACACTAATACTGCCATTGTAAAGGAAGAACAAGGTTTCTCAGTCTTAGTAACTGTTATAATCTCTATTTTTGGTGGTTTAGTTATTGCAGGTGTTACAAATTTAATTATTGACCATAAAAAGTTATTAAGAAATAATCAAGAAGTTGTTGAAGCTTAAAAAACATTTAAGAAAGACGTGGTTTCACGTCTTTTTTGTTGCGTGATGATATATTGTTAATCACATTTTAATATGTTATAATTAAAGAGATTGTAAATATAATATATATATTATATTTTGTTGATAGAAAGGAAATTTTTTTATGAAAAAAATTTTACATATACCAAATTATTATAATCCTCATATCGGTGGCATTGAACAAGTAACTGAAGATTTCGTTGAATCTATTAGAGATTCATATGAACAAAGAGTACTTTGCTTTAAGGATGCTAAAGGTACTGTTACAGAAAATGTAAATGGCATTAGTGTAACAAGAGTAGGATGCCAAGCTAAATTAATGAGTCAATCTATTGCTATGCACTATAAAAGAGAAATGAAAAGAATGATGAAGGAATTTATGCCTGATGTTGTTGTTTTCCATTATCCAAATCCGTTTGTTGCTAGATACTTAATGAAATATTTAAAAGATAAGAAATTTAAATTTATTCTATATTGGCATTTAGATATAACAAAACAAAAGGTAATGGGAAAGCTATTTAATAGTCAAACTAAGAGATTATTAAAATATGCAGATAAGGTTGTTGCAACTTCTCCAAATTACGTTAAGGGCTCTGATTTCTTAAAGGAATTTGAGAATAAGATAACAGTTATTCCATGCTGCGTAAGTAAGGATAAAATTGTTGTTAATGAAAATATAAATAAATTAGCTTTAGAATTAAAGAAAAAATATGAAAATAAAACTATGGTTTTTGCCTTCGGAAGACATGTTGAATATAAAGGATTAAAATACTTGATTGAAGCTTCTAAATATTTAGATGAATCATTTGTTGTATTGATTGGAGGAACAGGTCCTCTAACTGAAGAACTTAAAAAAGAAGCAGAAGGTGATTCAAAGGTTATCTTCTTAGGAAGATTAAGTCTTGAAGATTTAAAGGCATACTTTGTAGCATCTGATATCTTTGCCTTCCCTTCAATTACAAAGAATGAAGCATTTGGTATTGGTCTTGCTGAGGCAATGGGCTATGGAAAACCTTGTGTTACATTTACAATTGAAGGTTCTGGTGTAAATTATGTTGCTTTAAATGAAGTAAATTGTATAGAGGTTCCTAATCGTGATTCAAAGGCATTTGCTGATGCTATTGTTACTTTAGCTTCAAATGAAGATTTACGTAAGGAATTTGGCGAAAACGCAAGAGATAGATTTGAAGAATTATTTACATACGAAAAGTATAAAGAAAATATTGCTAATTTATTAAAATTTTAGGTGAATTTATGAAAATTGCAGTTGATTGTAGATATTTAGGTGGTTCTGGAATTGGAAGAGTTTTAAAAGGAATTCTAGATAACCTAGATTTTTCTAAAAATGATTATTATTTAATTGGAAAAGAAAAAGATATTAAAAAATATCCTAATGCTAAAGGGTATTTAATTAATGATGAATCTGCCTTTTCAATTAAAGGTATCAAAAAAATTAATAAAGAAGTAAATGATTGTGATATATTCTTTTCACCTAATTTCATAATTCCATTTAATGTAAAAATAAAAGCTATAACAATGCTACATGATATTATTTTCTTAGATATGCCAAAGATTAATTCAAGCTATTTTGAATATCTATTTAAGAAATTTTTATTAAAAAGATGTATGAAAAAGTCATATCATGTTTATACAGTATCTAAATTTTCACAGGATAGAATATCTCATTACTTTAAGAAGTATCAAAATAAATTAAGCTATTGTTATAATGGTACAGATGAATATTTTAAAACATTTGAAAATATTCCAGCCTTAAATAAGGAAAACTATATCTTATATGTTGGAAACATTAAAGAGCATAAAGGCTTAAAAACTTTATTAGATGCATATGAGATTATAAAAGAAAAATGTGATTTAAATTTATATTTAGTTGGTGATAAGGAAACAATAAAAAATAAAGATGAATCACTAGATAAATACTTAGATATGAATGGAATTAAATTTACAGGAAGATTAAATGATGATGAATTATTAGAAATTGAAAGAAAAGCTAAATTCTTAATTCAACCATCATTATATGAAGGCTTTGGTCTACCTCCACTTGAGGCGCTATATTTAAAGACTAAGCCAATCATTTCAGATATTGAGGTATTTAAAGAAATATTTGGAGATCTTGATGTTGTATTTTTTAAGGTAAAAGATAGCAAGGATTTAGCTGATAAGATTTTAAATTCAGATCCAACTGTTAATCCAAATTATAAATACATGAATGAAAAATTTAATTTCAAAAACATATGTAATGAATTAGAAAAAGAATTTAATTAATCATAGGGGAGAATGCTTTATGAAAGGTATAATTTTAGCAGGTGGTTCAGGCACACGCCTTTACCCATTAACAATGGTAACATCTAAACAATTACTTCCAGTTTATGATAAGCCAATGATTTATTATCCTTTAAGCATTTTAATGCTTGCAGGAATAAAAGATATATTAATTATTTCAACTCCAGAGGATACTCCAAGAATGGAAGCTTTACTTGGTGATGGTAGCCATTTTGGTTTGAATTTAAAATATAAGGTTCAACCATCTCCAGATGGATTAGCTCAAGCATTCCTACTTGGTGAGGAATTCATTGGAGATGATGCTTGTTGCATGATTTTAGGAGATAATGTACTTTACGGTAATGGCTTAAAGGGTAATTTAAAAGATGCCGTTAAAAATGCCAATAATGGTAAAGCTACAGTCTTTGGTTACTATGTAACTGATCCTGAAAGATTCGGTGTTGTAGAATTTGATAAGACTGGTAAGGCTATTTCAATTGAAGAAAAGCCTAAAAATCCAAAGTCAAATTATGCTGTAATTGGACTTTATTTTTATCCAAAGGGTGTATCAGCTAAAGCACATCAAGTTAAGCCTTCAGCTAGAGGAGAACTTGAAATTACAACTTTAAATAACATGTATTTAGAAGAAGGTAATTTAAATGTTATTACATTTGGACGTGGCTTAACATGGTTAGATGCAGGAACACATGAAAGCTTAGCTGAGGCTTCAGCATTTGTAAAAATGATTGAAGAGCATCAAGGCTTAATGATTTCATGTCCTGAAGAAATTGCATTTAATAATGGCTGGATTACAAAAGAAAAACTTTTAGAAATAGGTAAAACTATGGCTAAGAATCAATACGGAAAACATTTAATAAATGTTGCAGAAGGTAAGGTTAGATACTAATGGATAAGCAAATTGGTAATTTTACATTTAAAGAAACTAAAATTAAAGATGTCTATGTTATCGAAAATAAAAAGTATGGCGATAACAGAGGCTACTTCATGGAAACATATAAGGAATCAGATTTTAAGGCCGCAGGCTTAGATTATAAATTTGTTCAAGATAATCAATCTAAATCTAAAGCTGGAGTATTAAGAGGCTTACATTTCCAAAAGATTTTCCCTCAAGCAAAGCTTGTTAGATGCTTAGAAGGTGAAGTTTTTGATGTATGTGTAGACCTACGTAAAGATTCACCTACATATGGTAAATGGGAAGGAGTTATCCTTTCAGCAGAAAAAGGAAATCAATTTATGATTCCAAGAGGATTTGCTCATGGATTTGTAGTTTTATCAGAGACTGCAACATTCGCCTATAAGTGCGATGAATTATATCATCCAGAGGATGAAGGTGGAATTATGTGGAATGATTCTGAAATTGGAATTGTTTGGCCATATAAGGGAGAACCACTATTATCAGAAAAGGATAAGGTTCATAAATCTTTAAAAGAATCTAAAATCGAGTTTTAGGGGTTATAAATATGCTTGATAAGTATTCAAAAATCCTAGTTACTGGCTATGCTGGACAATTAGGATATGATTGTGTAAGAGAATTAAATAAAAGAGGCTATACCAATGTATCTGGAATAGATATTAATGACCTAGATTTAACAGATGAAGCTAAAGTAATGTCTTATATAACTGAATTTAATCCAGATGTAGTAATGCATAATGCAGCTTGGACAGCTGTTGATAAGGCAGAAGCCATGCCTGATAAGGTAAAAGAAATTAATACAATGGCTCCACTTTATATCGCTGAGGCATGTAAAATTGTTGGTGCTAAAATGGTATATATTTCAACTGATTATGTTTTTGATGGATTAGGAGATACTCCATTTGAGGTTGATTCACCAAGAACAGGACTTTCTGTTTATGGAAAAACAAAATCAGAAGGAGAAGACATGGTAAGAAATACCTTAGATGAGCATTTCATTGTAAGAATTTCTTGGGTATTTGGTAAGAATGGCAATAATTTTGTAAAGACAATGCTTAAGCTAGCTGATATGGGAAAAACAGAATTAAACATTGTATCAGATCAAATTGGTTCAGTAACTTACACATATGATTTATCAAGATTACTTGTTGATATGATTGAAACAGAAAAGTATGGTACATATCATGCAACAAATGAAGGATTTATTTCTTGGGCTGAATTTGCTGAAGAAATATTTAGACAAAAGAATTTAGATATTAAGGTTAATCATGTTACAACTGAAGAATATATGAAATTTGTAACAGGACAAGCTAAAAGACCTCTAAATTCAAGGATGAGTAAGAAAAGCTTAGATGAGGCAGGCTTTAAAAGACTTCCTGATTGGAAGGATGCCTTAAGTAGATATTTGAAGGAGATTATGTAGTATGGCTAAATTTTTAATAACAGGTGGTGCAGGATTTATTGGTGGTAATTTCTGCCACTATATGGTAAATACATATCCAAATGATAGTTTTGTTTGTATAGATGCATTAACATATGCAGGTAATTTAGAAACATTAGAACCTATTATGAATAAGAAAAATTTTAAATTTGTTCATGAAAACATTTGTAATAGAGAAGCTGTATTTAAATTATTCGAAGAAGAAAAGTTTGATTATGTTGTTAATTTTGCAGCAGAATCACATGTAGATAGATCTATTGAAAATCCAAGAATTTTTTTAGAAACAAATATCTTAGGAACACAAACATTGATGGATGCAGCAAGAAAATATGGAATTAAAAGATACCATCAAGTATCAACTGATGAGGTATATGGAGATTTACCTTTAGATAGACCCGATTTATTCTTTACAGAAGATACTCCAATTCATACATCAAGCCCATATTCAGCATCAAAAGCATCTGCTGATTTACTTGTTATGGCATACCATAGAACATATGGACTTCCTGTAACTATTTCAAGATGTTCAAATAATTATGGACCATATCATTTCCCTGAAAAGCTAATTCCTTTAATTATAAAGAAAGCTTTAGCTGATGAGCCACTTCCAATTTATGGTAAGGGTGAAAATGTAAGAGATTGGCTTCATGTATATGATCACTGCACAGCTATTGACCTAATCGTAAGAAAAGGCCGTGATGGTGAGGTATATAATGTAGGTGGTCATAACGAAAGAACTAATTTAGAAGTAGTTAAGGTAATCTTAAAAGAATTAGGAAAGCCTGAAAGCTTAATTACTTATGTCAAAGATAGAGCAGGTCATGATCTAAGATATGCCATGGACCCAACAAAGCTAATGACAGAGCTTGGCTGGAAGCCTAAATATACATTTGAAACAGGTATTGGACCTACAATCAAATGGAACTTAGAGCATCAAGATTGGATTAATCATATATTAAGTGGTGAATATATGAGATTCATGGAGAAAAATTATGGAAAAAGATAATTTAACAAAGCCAGTGATTAATATATCAATGGTAATTGTTACTTTTAATAGATTAGAAAAATTAAAAAAGGCTATTGATTCCATTAATTGCCAAAAATTTTCTCCAAAGAACTTAATTATTGTAAATAATGGCTCTACAGATAAAACTAAAGAATATTTAGATACTTTACCTAAAAATATTAAAGTTATAAATAACGAAGAAAATTTAGGTGGAAGTGGAGGATTTTATATTGGAGAGCAAGAAGCTTTAAAGCATGATGCTGATTGGGTATGGATTTCTGATGATGATGCCTATTTAGATAATGATGTATTTGATAAATTAAATCAAATCTTATCTAATATAGATTTAAATGTTGGTGCAATTTGTACAAAGGTATCAACTATAGATGGCATTGATTTTAATCATAGAAGAACTATAAAAAAAGGTCTTTTTAGAGTAAAAGAGATTCAATCAGTTTTAGATGATTATAGTAAAGAAAATGTTGAAATTGATGAATTCTCTTATGTAGGTGCTGTTATTAGAAAAAATGTTTTAGAAGAAATTGGATTAGTTAATAAAGACTTTTTCATTTGGTATGATGACACTGAGCATAGCTTAAGAATAAGAAAAAAGTATAAAATATTACTTTATCCAAGCTTAAATATATTTCATGATTGTCCAGCAGGATCAAGTGCATTATCTTGGAAGAACTATTATGAATATAGAAATTATGCTTTTACAACAAAATCTTGTTTTGGCTTATGGTATTATAATTTTTATAAATTAAAAATTAGATTAAAAATTATTTTATCAAGGGATAAAACTAAGAGAAAAATGATGAAAATTGCATTAAAGGATGTTAAGAAAAATAAATTAGGAAAATCTAATATTTATTATCCAGGTGCAAAAATATAGATTTAAAATAGGTGATTTTATGTATGATTATTTAATTGTAGGTAGCGGCTTATTTGGTGCTACTTGTGCATATGAATTGAATAAAAAGGGTAAGAAAGTATTAGTTATCGAAAAAAGAAATCATATTGGTGGTAATATTTATACTGAAAATATTGAAGGTATAAATGTTCATAAATATGGAGCTCATATTTTTCATACTCATGATAAGGATATATGGAATTATATTAATCAATTTGCTGAATTTAATAATTACATAAATCAACCTGTAGCTCGTTATAAAAATGAATGTTATAACCTACCTTTCAATATGAATACATTTACAAAGCTTTGGAATGATGTTTTTACTCCAGAAGAGGCTATGAATCGTATTGAAGAGGAAAAGAAGAATTATCATATCGATAATCCTAAAAATTTAGAGGAGCAAGCTATTAATTTAGTTGGACCAACTATCTATGAAAAATTAATTAAAGGCTATACAGCAAAGCAATGGGGTAGACCATGTACAGAACTTCCTTCATTTATTATTAAAAGACTTCCAGTAAGATTTACTTTTGATAATAATTATTTTAATGATAGATATCAAGGTATTCCAATTGGTGGTTATACAAAAATAATTGAAAAGATGCTAGATGGCATTGAGGTTAAGCTAAATTATGATTTTTTTGCCCATAAGGATGAATTATCAAAATTAGCAAGTAAAATCATTTATACAGGTCAAATAGATGAATATTTCGATTATTGTTTTGGACCATTAGAATATAGAACAGTAAGCTTTGAAACTGAAGTTTTAGATAAAGCAAATTATCAAGGAAACGCAGTTATTAACTATACTGAATATGATGTTCCATATACTCGTATAATTGAGCATAAGCATTTTGAATTTGATACAACAAGCCCTAAAACTGTCGTATCTAAAGAATATTCAACTGCATGGAAATTAGGTGATGAGCCTTATTATCCAGTAAATAATGATAAAAACAATGAATTATATAACAAATATAAAGAATTAGCAGATAAATCAAATGTAATATTTGGTGGTAGATTGGGTATGTATAAGTATTATGATATGGATGATACTATTGCCGCTGCTTTAAACTTATTAAAGGATTTGAATTAAGATGACTGAAGAAGTAACACAAGAAGAAAAATTAAATAAAAATAGAAAAAATATTAAGAAAAATTATATATATAATGTTATTTATCAATTGTTCTTAATGATAGTACCACTTGTTGTTACTCCTTATGTATCAAGAGTGTTATTACCTGAGGGTGTAGGTAAATATAGCTTTAGCTTTTCTATAATAACTTATTTCACTATTTTTGGAGCATTAGGCTTTGGATTTTATGCACAAAGGGAAATCGCAAAGCATCAAAATGATAAAGAAGCTCAATCAAGAGTTTTTTGGGAAATAAATATTTGTAGATTGCTTCCAGTAGCTGTTTCACTTATAACTAATATAATCATATGCTTTAGTGGCTTATATAAAGAATATACAGATTTAATGTGGATCTTTAATTTCAATATAATCGCTTTAGCATTTGACATAGCATTTTATTTTCAAGGAAATGAAAACTTCTTAAAGCTTGTTTCAAGAAATGTTATTATAAAAACTATTTCAATTATATTAATATTTGTCTTTGTTAAAAAGCAAGAGGACTTATGGATTTATACTTTGATAAATGCAACATTAGTTTTAGCAAGTAATTTATCTTTATTTGTTGGTATTCATAAGCATATTGTAAGAGTTAACTTTAAATCTTTAAGACCATTTAGACATTTAGTTGGAACATTAAGATTATTTATTCCTACAATCGCAACATCTATCTATACAGTTTTAGATAGAACATTAGTAGGTGTTTTAATTAACGAAACATATACAGTTATAGAAGATGGTGTAGAGGTAGTTAAAAAATATTCAGATTTAGAAAATGGCTATTATGAGCAATCTGAAAAAATAATTAAAATGGCATTAACTATAATTACAGCCTTAGGTTCTGTAATGATTCCTAGAAACAGTAATGAAATTGCCTTAGGAAATATAGATAAGGTCAAAAATAATATTTATTCAACTTCAAAAATTGTATGGCTTATCGGTATACCAATGACTTTAGGATTCGTTTGTGTTTCTAAAAACATGGTACCTTGGTTTTTTGGAGATGGATATGATAAATGTATTATATTAATGCAAATCTTTTCTCCATTAATTATATTCATTGGTTTTTCCAATGTATTTGGATTACAGTATATGGTTCCAAATGGAGAAGATAAAAAATTTAGTATTGCATTAATCGCGGGAGCGTTAATTAATTTATTATTAAATTGTATCTTTATTCCATTTTATTGGTCAGTTGGTGCCGCAATCGCATCAATTATAGCTGAGCTATGCGTAACAATTATAATGGGATTTATGATAAGAAAAGATATAAGTATGACTAAGATATTAATCTCCTCATGGAAGTATTTATTTGCTGGTGCTATAATGTTTGTTCCATGCTGGATTTTAAATATCTATCTAAACTCATCAATTATTAATACATTATTGATCGTATTAGTTGGTATTGTTGCTTATATTGTGGTATTATTAATAATAAAAGAAGAAATAATTTGGAAAATAATTAAGAAATTATTAATGAAATTAAAAAAGAATTAATTTATCTACAAATTATATATAACATGAGTGCTAGTTGAGGGGGAAGTTCAATACAAAAGTATTGAATGTAAAAATATATGAATGAGTTTGAATTTAAGAAAAAGCCAATATATTCTTTTTTTAAAAGATTTTTTGATATAATTCTATCTTTAATAGGAATTATAGTATTATCATGGCTTTTTATAATAATTGCGATAATTATTAAATTAACATCTAAGGGTCCTGTATTTTATGTTTCATATCGTATAGGAAAAAATAGAAAGCCATTTAAGATTTATAAATTTAGATCTATGGTAGATGGCGCTGAAAATGAATTAGAAAAGTTTTTAGAAAGATCAGATAGAAAAGGTACATTTAAGCTTAAGGATGACCCAAGAATTACTAAATTTGGTAAATTCTTAAGAAAGACATCTTTAGATGAATTGCCTCAATTTTTTAATATACTAAATGGTACAATGTCTATTGTGGGTCCAAGACCATGTGTTGAAAGAGAAATGGAAGCAATGGATGAATTAAGCAAAAATAGATTCTTAGTTCCTCAAGGACTAACTTGTATTTGGCAAGTATCTGGAAGAGCTAATACATCCTTTGAAGAACAATTAAAAATGGATTTAGAATATGTAAAGAAACGTGGTTTCTTTTATGATATTTGGTTAATTATTAAAACAATACCAGCAGTCTTATTCGGTAGGGGAGCTGAATAGACAAAAAGGAGAAGCTTATGAAGATTAAGAAGTTTTTGTTAGGACTAGGATTAATTTCTATATGTTTTGGTATTTCAAGCTGTTCTAATAAGGAAAGCCATGAAAAGATTAATGCAACCTATGAAGTAGAGGATTTAAATGCTAAAACATATACTCATAATTATGTTTATAGTGATTCTTATTTTCTTTCTAATTCTTATAATAATGATTTAGCAAAAGCATCTTTTGCCTTGGCTGATGCAACTGCTACATTTAAAAAATCAAAGACTAAGGATGAAAATTTTAAGGATTATTTAGGTCAAATTGGTTATTCAAATTTTTATGCGAATCCATATTTATTTGAAGAAACTAAAATTGATGGAATAGGAGTAGAAATTGCATCTAAAAATGTTAAGCTAAATGGCAAAAATAAAACAATTGTTGCCGTATCAGTTAGAGGTTTTGGTTATGACTATGAATGGGTTTCTAATTTTATTGTTGGATCTAAAGGTGATCATGAAGGCTTTAAAGCCGCAAGCCTACAAGTAATTGATGAAATAGATTCATATGTTAAAAAGCTTCAAAATAAAGATGTAGTTTTATGGATTTCGGGATATTCTAGAGGCGGTGCTGTTTCGAATTTAACAGCTGCTTATTTAGATAATTATAGCTATTATAAAAAGAATAATAATTGGTTAATGGATGAATGTAAAAACGAATTATCATTTGATATAGATTTAGATGAAATATTCTGTTATACATTTGAAGCACCAAAGGGTGCATTAGATACTAATGTAAAAGCAATAGAATCTATAACAAGTAATATTCATAATATCACCAATGAATCAGATTTAGTTACTATGGTATTACCTAAGGAGCTAGGCTTTTCAATTTATGGTAATACATATAATGTATTAATTGATCCATCTAAGGATGAATTTAAAGATATTGGTAAGGCTTTAGAAATTAACTATGATATTGAAATTTATGAATATGTAGCATCATTAACTGAAATAGAAGGAGTTAATCCAATAGCACTTGGAAGCTTTAAAATTTATCCTAAAAAGCTAGATACAAAAATAACTACTAAGGATTTTATAAAAGGATTAATAAATGAATTAGTTGATTCTTTAAAAACAAGAGAAAGCTATAATTTAATTGTTGATCCTATATTAAAAGAGGTTGCTTATAAATTTAGAAGCCTATCTAAGGATGAAAGAAAGGTAGTTATTGATACTTTAAAGGAAGAATTTTCTAAGTCTAGTATGCTATCATTTATTTCATCTGCTGGAATTAAAAAAATAATGAAAAATTCGTTTGCTAAAGTTAATGTTACGATAAGTGATGAAACATATAAATGCATTGATTCATTATACTCAATTATTATAAATATAGTTATGAGTGAATTATCATTTGATAATGAAAAAATCTTTAAAAGAACAGCTACATTTTATATGAATATGAATCTTATTATAATAAATCATGTTCCAGCATTTATAGCAGAATTTATGGAAAAAATCTAACATCTTGAATAAAGAGTTTAATTATAATATAATTAAATATAACCGAGGTTTTGAAAATGAAAAATGTATTTATTGTAGGTTGTAAGGGATTACCTGCACAATATGGTGGATTTGAAACTTTCGTTGAAAATCTAACAAAAAGAAAAATTAATAATGATATAGAATATCATGTTGCATGCACAAGTAATCATTTTGAGGATTTTACCTACAATAATTGTCATTGCTTTAAAATGGATGTACCAAATAAAGGTAAGGCTAAGGCTTTATATGCTGATGTTATTGCTTTAAAATATATTATAGATTATGTAAAGAAAAATAATATTAATGATTTTGTCGTTTTAATATTAGCATCAAGAATTGGTATTGTATATAAAAAATATTCAAAAAAGATTCATGCATTAGGAGGTAAATTATTATTAAATCCTGATGGACATGAATGGCAAAGAAGTAAATGGAATAGATTCATTAAGATGTATTGGAAATATAGTGAAAGAAGAATGGTTAAATATTCTGATTTAATCGTTTGTGATTCTAAAAATATTAAAGAATACATCGATAAGAAATATAAAAAATATAAGAAGAATACTACTTATATTGCCTATGGTGCAGATATTGATTTAAATATATCTGAAGATGCAAAGAATTTTGTTTATAATTTCAATAAAAATAACAAAATTATTGAAAATCAATATTACCTTTTAGTAGGTAGATTTGTACCTGAAAATAACTATAGAACAATTATAAAGGAATTTATGAAGTCTGATACTAAAAAGGATTTAGTAATCATTACCTCATATGAAAATTCTAAGCTATATACTGAATTAAATAATGAATTAAAATTTGAGAATGATAAGAGAATTAAATTTGTAGGTACAGTTTATGAGCCTGAAGCATTAAAGCTTATTAGGAATAATGCCTATGCTTATATTCATGGTCATTCAGTTGGTGGTACTAATCCATCACTTTTAGAAGCTTTAGCTTCTACAAAGATTAATTTGTTGTATGATTGTGTATTTAATAAAGAGGTTGCAGAAACTTCTGCAATCTATTGGAATTTAAGTGAAAATAATCTAAAGAATATAATTGAAACAACTGATAAATTAGGTGAAGAGAAAATAGAAAAATTTAATATTGATTCTAATAATCAAATATTAAAAAGATACAAATGGGAATTTATTGTATCTTCTTATGAAAAATTATTTATTGGAGAAAATAATTAAATGAAAATTATTCATTATTGTCTTGGACTACCTCCCTATGCTACGGGAGGTTTATCTATTTATGCTAACGATTTAGTAAATATTCAAGCTAAAGAACATGAGGTTTATGTTCTTTTTCCTGGTGTAAATAAAAATCAAATTCACTTAAAAAAAATCAGTTATAAAAATAAAAAGGTCAAATTATATAGATTAGATGGAGCCTTACCTTGTGCTTTAACATATGGTGTAAAAGAACCTTTAGATTTTATTGGTCATAAGGAAAAAAAAGAAATAGAAAAAACTTTTTTACCTTTTGGTAAGATTGATGTTTTACATCTACACACTCTTCAAGGATTATATCCTGAAATTATAAAATATTTTAAGGAAAATGGTACAAAAATAGTTTATACAACTCATGATTTTTATCCATTTTCTTTAACAACTAAATATTATAATGATAAAGAAAAATTGGATGAAGTTAATTTAATTCAATCTCTTAAAGCACCTTCAACAAAGGCCTTATATTTAAATAGAAAGCCTTTAATTAATAAAATAAAGAAAATAGAATTTATTAAAAATATTTTTAATAAAAAGATTAAAGGTGAGGATACTTTAAATTATTCTTTAGAATATAAAAATGAGTATTTAGAAAAGGCTAATAAATTATATGCTTTTTATTCTGATATGCTAAAGGATATTGATTTAATTCATGCTAACTCTAATTTAAGTAAGGATGTATATTTAAATTCAAATGATAATATAAAGGTTATTGGTATAACTCATAACAATCTTGAATTAAATAACCTTAAAAAGAATTATAATGATAAATTAATTATCGGCTTTTTCGGAGAGCAATTAAAGGATAAAGGCTTTACATTACTATTAGAAGTATTAGATGAAATTTATAAATATAATAAAAACTTTATATTAAATTGTTATGGTAAATCAAATTTATATCAAAGACCATATCTAAGCTATCGTGGTACTTATAGCTTTAATGATTTAAAAGCTATTTATCAAAATGTTGATTTAGTAGTTTTTCCTGCAATCAATATTGAAAGTTTTGGATTTGTTGTTTTAGAAAGTTTAGCTTATCAAACACCAGTTATTGTATCTAGCAATGTTGGTGCTAAGGATTTATGTAACAAGGATTATATTATTGATAATGAAATTAATTTAAAGAAAAAAATAATTGAAATTATTGATAATAAAAATATTTTAAAAGAATATTTTAATTATGATTTAAATATCGATTCTTTTGAAAAGCATAATGAAAAAATAATTGAAGAATTATATAAATAAGGAGGCATGTTATGGAAAATGATGCGTTAATTGTTGTTAATTATAATAGAACAGTACTAATATCAAAAATAATAAAGACTGTATCATCATTTAACGATATGCCTCATTTATTTATAGTTGATAATAATTCTGATGAAAAGAATCTTTATGATTTAAAAAAGATAGAAAAAGAAAATACAAATGAAAGAATTCATTTCTTATATAATGATTCAAATTTAGGATATGCTAAGGGTAATAATACAGCCTTATATGCAATACCTCAATATATGGATTGTAAGCATGCATTTATAATGAATCCTGATATTATATTAAAGGATGGAATATTAGAAGAAATTGATAAATTCTTAGATGAAACAGAAAATGTTGGAGCTGTAAGTGTTCCTCATTTAGACGATAAGCTAGAATTTAGTCAGCTTCAAGGATGGCAAATACCTGATTATAAGCTTGAATTAAAAACAAGCTTTATATTAGGAAGAAGAGCATATTATAAAAAGCAACCTAAGAATTTTACAAAGGATGTAAATAAAATAGATGCTATAGATGGTTCATTTTATGGACTTAATTATGATACATTTAAAAAAATAGGATTCTTAGATCCAAATACCTTCTTATTTTATGAGGAAAATATTTTAGGCTTTAAGATAAAGCAAGCTCATCTTCAAAGCTACATTATTAAGTCTAAGGATAATCCAATTCATGATCACAAAAAGTCATCTACATCTAAAAATAAATTTAGAATTAATTGGAAATTTTATAATCAATCTAGAAAATATTATGCTTTAAATTATCTAAAAATAAAAGGATTTAAGAAATTCATATTAAATATTTGTATATTTATCTCAAGAGTTGAAGGTTTCTTCATGAGTCTCTTTAAATAGGTAAAAAAGTGTGTTAAAATAAAACGACAAAAAAGGAGTTATGTAATTATGGATTTAGTAATTTTGGCTGCCGGAATGGGTTCAAGATTCGGTGGTTTAAAGCAAATTGAACCAATTGATGAATATGATAATTTTATTATTGATTATTCAATTTATGATGCTAAAAAAGCAGGATTTGATAAGGTAATCTTTATCATTAAAGAAGAAAACTATGATATTTTCAAAGAAACTATTGGTAAGCGTGTAGAAGCAAGAATTGAAACTCATTATTGCTTCCAAAAGCTAGAAAATATTCCAGCAGGCTATACTTTACCAGCTGATAGAGTTAAGCCTTTAGGAACTGCTCAAGCTATTTTAGCTGCAAAGGATTTAGTTTCTGATAAATTTATTATCATTAACGCTGATGATTTCTATGGCGCTGATGCATTTAAGGTAGCTGCTGATTATTTAAGATCAGTTAAGCCAGGTGTTAAGGGTGCTTATGCAAATGTTGGTTATCATGCAATCAACACAATTACAGATAATGGTTCTGTAAAGCGTGGTGTTTTATATTTTGATAAAAACAATAAATTAACATCTTTAGTTGAATCAAATATTGAAAAGGTTAATGGTAAGCTAATTGCATCACCACTTGATGATATTGAAAATAAGAAAGAAATCGCAAATGATACATTAGTTTCAATGAATATGTTCTGCTTCACATCTGATATTATGGATAGATTAGAAGAAGGATTTGTTCCATTCATGGAAGCTAATAAGAATAACTTAGCTAAGTGTGAATATTTAATTCCAACTGTAGTTTCTGATTTAATTGAAAAGGGTGAAGCAACAGTTGATGTTTTAGCAACAAAGGCTCAATGGTATGGTGTTACATATAAAGAGGATAAGGATTTTGTTGTTAATTCATTAAAGGATTTAACTGCAAAAGGCGAATATCCAAAAGGATTATGGAAATAATTTTAATTATTTAGAAAGTAGGTAAAAACTACTTTCTTTTTTCTTTTTTTAAAAATTATGTTACAATTTAATTGTAGTTAATCGATTTTTAAAAAAGGAGAATTAAATATGGCTTATGTATTCTTATGTTTAGGAATTGTTTTTTTAGTATTTTTCTTAGCTTTTAGAGATAAATATGGTTCCGTAATTGCAAGTATATTCAAAACCTTAACATCTTTAATGTTTATTTTAACTGCTCTTTTTTCTATTTATAAAAGAAATGTATTTAATTTAGAAACTATATTTTTATTAATAGGATTGTTATTTGGTTTAATAGGAGATATCTTATTAGATTTAAAAGTTTATTTTAAAACATTAAATAATAAATATAATCTAGATATAACACATCATGATACTTTATTATATTCAGGTATGGCATCATTTGGTGTTGGTCATATTATGTTTATTGCAAGTGCTTATTTATTATCTAATAATTTATGGATGAGCTTGATTTATTCTTTTATTATAGGTGCTGTTTTAATATCACTTGTAATGATTGTTTCAATTAAATTATTAAAGATGAATTATAATAAATTTATAATTCCTGCAATATGTTATGGATTTTTATTATGTAGCTTTGTAGTATTTAATATATTTAGAATAATTGATAGTTATTCTTTAATGAATTTATTACTTTTAATTGGTTCTATATTATTCTTACTTTCAGATTTAATATTATCTATGACTTATTTTTCAAAAGCAGAAGATTATAATATAGAAGGTATCTTAAATCCTGAAAGTAGACTAATGATTTCAGTTAATCATATCTTATATTATGGAGCTCAGTTTTTAATCGCAATTAGTATTTTATTTATATAAAATAAGAGTTGAAAAGGTTTTTATTATTTTTTTGTTGATATTATAATGTTTTAGTTTTATAATTTAAATGCTTATGGGACCGGGAAACGGCCTAAAAAGAAAGGAAAATTTAGAATATGACAAAAAATAGTCAACTTATTAAGAAGCTAGTAGGTCTTGCTACCCTTACAGCTTTAGTATTTGTTTTGCAGTTTTGGTCTGCAAGCATAAAATTTGGTAGCGTTAGTATTACACTTGCTTTAGTACCTATTGCAATGGGAGCTATATTATATGGCCCTTTAGCTGGTTTATTCTTAGGTGCATTCATGGGTGTTATTGTTATTGCTGATCCATCTACTCAAGCAGTTTTCATGAGCGTTAATCCAGCAGCAACAATTATCTTATGTTTATTAAAATCAGGTTTAGCTGGTTTAGCAGCAGGTTATTTATTTAAGTTATTTGCTTATTTTGGTAAAAAGACTAAAAATGATAAAACTGCAGTTACATTATTTGTAGTTGGTATCGTTTTATCAGCTTTAATTGTACCATTAATTAATACAACTTTATTCGTTATTGGTGCTGGTATCTTCTTTAAATCAGTATTTGGCGATTTCATGGGTGTTATTGCAGCTGTTATTACAACAAACTTTGCAATTGAAGTTTTAGTAAGTGCATTATTATCACCTGCATTAGTAACAGTAATTAAGATTTTAACTAATAAATATGATCTAGGATTTGCAAATGATTTCTCTAGATTTAACAATTTAGATAATGAAGAGAATTTAGAAGTAGAAGAAGTTTTACAAAATTAATTTGGGGGATTAAAAGATGGTTTTATTAGTAGATATTGGTAATTCAAATATCGTATTTGGAATTGCAAAGGATAATAAAATTGTTGATTCTTTTAGAATCAAAACATTTGAAAATAAAACTTCAGATGAATATTATTTATTGATTAAACCATTATTAGATAGTTTTGAAGTAGAAGATGTGTTAATCTCATCAGTTGTACCTATTATAACAAGTGCTTTAAAAAAGCTATTTAGCGATAGATATAAAATTGAAGCAAAAATTTTAGGACCTGGCTTAAAGACAGGAATTCAATTAAAGGTTGATGATCCTAAAACAGTAGGTGCAGATATTATTTGTGATGTAGTAGGAGCATCAAAGCATTACGAAGAATCTATTATCGTAGATTTAGGTACTGCAACAAAATTCATTTATTGTAAAAATAATATTTTCTATGGCTGTTCAATTGCTCCTGGAGTTTCAGTTTCTATGAAGGCTTTAGTATCAAGTGCGGCTTTATTACCAAATATTGAATTAGCATCTCCTAAGAAAGTAATTTCAACAAATACAATTTCTTGTATGCAATCAGGAGTTATTTTTGGGGCAGCTGCTCAAGTTGATGGTATGATAGGAAGAATAAGGGATGAATTAAATAATCCAAATATTCCAGTTTTAGCAACAGGTGGTTTATCTGGCTTAATTGTTCCTTTATGTAAAAATAAAATTGAAAGAGTCGAGTATTTAACCCTAGAGGGCTTATTAGAGATTTATTCAAAGAATAAAATGGAAGCGTAGTTGCTTCCATTTTTTAAAAAGGAGAGTAGTATTATGCAATTGTTTTTAAGTATTTTAACAGTAGTTTTATCATTTTACATTTTGATACTAATTGTTGTACGGGTAATACACAAACAAATTTTTGGAAAACGATTTGAGCTAAATCCACTAATTAATTCATTTACTGAAGATCAATTTGGTTGTGAATCTAAAAAATTAGATTTTAAGATTGGTAAATTAAATATTAGTGGTAAGCTTGTTTATCCAAAGGATAAAAATTATAATCCAAATAAAATTATTATATTTTGTCATGGCTTAAATTCTGCAAAAGAATCATATATGCAAGATACAGCCTATATCGCAAGTCGTGGCTTTTTAACATATTGTTTTGATTATATTGGTACAAATGAATCTGATGGTAAATCATTAGGGGGATTTTCTCAAGGTGTTAAATCTGTAGATTATGCTATTAAATTCATTCATAATAAATATCCAGAAAAGGATATCTATTTATATGGACATTCATGGGGTGGATTTAATGTTATTAATGCAACAAGATATAATCCATGTGTTAAAAAAATATGTGCATTATCTCCTTTTGTAAATATTAACACTGTAATTTCTGCATTATTTTCATCTATTTATAAACCAATTGTATTTAACACAGCACTTATCGAATGGTTTAAAACAGGAAAATATGCACTTGCTCATTCACTTAGATCATTAAAAAAATATAAGGGAAAAGCCTTATTTATTCATTCTAAAAATGATAATATAGTAAAGTATGGCCAAGGAACATATCAAATATATTCAAAATTTAAGAATAATCCTAATTTTAAATATATTATTAATGATGGAAGATTCCATAACCCTCATTATAGTGACGAGGCTGTAGCTAAGTTTGTAGCATTCCAAACTAAATTAAATTCATTAAAGCCAGAAGAACAAGAAGCATATATGAAGACAGTTGATTTCCAAGAATTAGGACAATTAGATTTAGCTTTAATGGATAAAATTGTAGATTTTTTCAATGAAGAGTAGTCTTAGGACTACTTTTTTTAATAGTTATAATAAACTAACTTTAATTTATAAATTTTAAGTGCTATAATACATTTGTTTAAAAAATTATTTATATTTATATAAATATTTTTGTTTTTGATAATCTTTAATGATATAATGAATTTGGAGATTTCGATGCAAAAAGAGGTATTAATAAATGATTTTACAAAAAACAGAGAAGTTTACACTATCTAGACTTAATAATATTGAGCTATTAAGAGATTTAGATGATGAAACGAAGGCTTTAATTAAACAATATTTAAATGTTGAAAGCGAATATAGATACGCTTTAAGAGAAATGTCAGCGAAGCTAGAAAACCTAGATGATTATTGTCAAAGACATTTCGACCATAATCCTATTCATCATATGGAATCTAGAATAAAGACTCCTGAATCAATTCTTGAAAAGATGCGAAGAAGAGAATATGATATGGATTTTAAAACATTAAGAAAAAATGTTTATGATATTGCTGGTATAAGAGTTATTTGTAATTATATTAATGATATATACCAAATCATCAATTTATTATGTCAACAAAGAGATTTAAGCATTCAGCTTACAAAGGATTATATTGTTACTCCTAAGCAAACAGGCTATAGAAGCTTACATATAGTTTTTGATATTGAATTATATTTTAATAATGAAATTAAAAAGGTTCCTGTTGAAATCCAATTTAGAACAATTGCGATGGATATGTGGGCTTCATTAGAACATGAATTAAGATATAAATCAAATAATAATCTAGCTGAAGAAGAAAAGAATAATTTAAAAAGCTATTCTGATACTTTATATAACATTGATTTGAATATGCAAAGAATTTATATAAATAATACAGTTGGCTTTGATGGAGGAAATAAAGACGATGATTGATTATGATGCATTAATTGAAAAATATAAAAAGCTTGGTGTAAACATTAATGATTTACCCAAAAGAGAAATGATTAAATCTGAAGATGACATAAAAGCTATTAAAAAGGCAGCAGTAGTAAACAATGCTGTTTTAGATGAGGTTGCAAAGCACATCAGAGCTGGTATGTCTACTGAAGAAATAAATACTATCGTTCATAATAAGACAATTGAAATGGGTGGTATTCCAGCACCTTTAAATTATGAAGGATTCCCAAAGAGCGTATGTACATCTATTAATGATATGGTTTGTCATGGTATTCCATGCTCAAGCGATATTTTAAAGGATGGAGACATTATCAATGTTGATTGTACAACTATTGTTGATGGTCATTATGCTGATGCATCAAGAATGTTTATGATTGGTAATGTAGACCCTGAAATGAAAAGATTAGTAGAGGTTACTAAAAAGAGTCTAGATATGGCTGTTGAAAATTTAAAGCCTTTCTCTAGATTAAGAGATATCGGCTTTATCATTGAAAAATATGTTAAGTCACAAGGCTTTTCAGTTGTTCATGAAATTGGTGGCCATGGTGTAGGAAATGATTTCCATGAGGATCCTTTTGTATTCCATTATGGTAAAAAGGGAACTGGTATGGTATTATTTCCAGGTATGGTTATAACAATTGAACCAATGGTTAATGAAGGCTCAAGACACGTATTTTTAGATGCTGATAATAACTGGACTATCTATACAGAAGATGGTGGTTGGTCAGCACAATGGGAATACACTATTTTAATTAAAGAAGATGGAGTAGAAATTATAGCACACTAAGGGAGTTGATTGGGTTTGCAGTTGAAATTAAATAATGAAACTCTTTATGCTATTAATGCTTTAGAAGAAAAAGGCTATTTAGCTTATGTTGTTGGAGATTTTGTTAGGGATTCTCTTTTAAATCAAACTCCAAATGATATGGATATTGTAACTGATGCAACATTAGCTGAAATAAGAAATTTATTTAGTGAATATAAAATTGTTGATTATAAGAAAAAATCCTTATCCTTGGGTGTTATAATTAACAATTTTTATATTGAAATATCAACATTCAATGGAAGTACATTAGAAGATGATTTATTAAATAGAGATTTTACAATTAACGCAATAGCTTATTCACCTTCTAAAGGAATAATTGATCCATTAGATGGTATAAAGGATTTAGAAAATAAAATAATAAAAACTCCTAAGGCTCCTATAGTGTCAATTTGTAGTTCGCCTATTAGAATATTAAGGGCAATCTATTTAAGCGTTAAAAAGGGCTTTAAGATAGATTCAGAGCTTAATGAGGTAATAAATACTCGTGCTGGATTATTAAATAATGAAAATCCAACAAGATTTAAAAAGTTTTTAGATTTCGTATTAGAATCTAAAAAGCCTTCATTAATTATTGAAATGTACTTTAATGTGTTTTCAGTAATATTCCCATCCTTAAAAGCTATCTATAAATTTGAGCAGCATTCAAAATGGCATCATTTAGATGTTTTAAATCATACCTTAGCAGTATTAGATTTTACAACAAATAATATTGTTTTGAGATATGCAGCACTTTTCCATGATGTCGAAAAGCCTCAATGCTTTACTTTAGATGAATATGGTGAAGGTCATTTTTATAATCATTATATTTATTCAGCTGAAACTGCTAAATATGAGCTTTTAAGACTTAATTATTCAAAGGATTTTGTTAATAGAGTATATAATCTAATTCTTTATCATGATAGAAGATTAGAAAATAGAGATATAGTTATTAAAAGATTCTTAAAAGATTTTGGAACTAAGGATTTAGATTTATATTTTGAATTAAAAAAATGTGATTGTCTTGGTCAAAATCCTAAATATTATAATAGATTAGAAGAATTAGATTTAATTAAAGAAAGAGCCTTTGAGCTTGCTAAAGAAATGTAAAAAAGCTTATCCGGTTGGATAAGCTTTCTTTTTTATTTTCCTTCTTGTTTTAATTCATCGTAGATTTCTGTTAATTCTTTTTCATCAAATTCATATTTTGTATTACAGAAGTTACAAGTTATTTCAGCTTTCTTATCTGTATTTAAAATATCTTTGATTTCAACAGAACCTAAAGATTTAATTCCCCTTCTAAATCTATCTTTAGAACAATTACAGAAGTAGTTTAATTCTTTTGTTTCTAATAGCATGTAATCACCATCAGTGATTTCTCTAATGATATCTTCAGGAGTATATCCTTCATCAATCATTTGGCTACAAGGCTTAATTTCTTTTAGCTTATTTTCAAGCTTTGTGATATCTTCATCCTTACAGCCTGGCATAATTTGGATTAAGAAGCCTCCTGATGCTTTAACTTTAGAATCATTATCGAATAATACACCTAAGCCTACGGCAGAAGGGATTTGTTCAGATTTAGCAAAGAAGTAGCTAAAGTCTTCAGCAATTTCTCCTGATACTAATTCAACAGAAGAAGAGAAAGGAGCACGCATGTGTAAATCCTTTATAACTTCTAAAGAACCATTACCAATGGCATCCTTAACATCTAAGTGTCCGTTGTTATAAGTTAAATAAACACCTGGGTTTTCAACGAATCCTCTTACGTTACCATCTGTTGCTTCAACAACGATTTTTCCGATAGGGCCGTCTCCTTGAATTTTTATATTAAGATATTCGCCTGATTTATAAGTTGCGCTCATGATAGCACCAATTGTTAATGTTCTACCTAAGGCAGCAGCTGATGTAGGCCATATATTAAATATTTTTTGATAGTGATCAACAATGTCTGTTGTTACTGCAGCATAAATTCTAACTGTTTCATGCATGCAATATGCTTTTTGTAAATAATTCTTCAAAATAAACACCTCGAAGCATATTATATCATAAAACTAATTAAAAACATAAATATTTTATTTGTTATTAATATATTGCTTGATAGAAATTCGAAAAATATCTTAAAAAGCGTAAGAAAAGATATGAAAACGCTTTTTGATTGAAATTTTTTCTTTAATATATTGACTAAATTAAAATATTTATTATAATATAAGTATCTATTTTGGACTGGCGCCTTAATAGATAACCTAGCAAAGATAGTTTAATATTTAAACTTGAGTATAATTATGGGACTAATAGTTAGAATCATAATTATTAGTTCTAAAAACGAAGATTAGAACAGCTTAAGTTGTTCTTTTTTCTTTTTTTACTAGGTTTTTAATAGGTTTTAAAAGTGTTGATTTGAAAGTAGTAAAATGGTAGATATTTCATAGAGAATCCTGGATGGTGGAAGCAGGATAAATTATACATTTGAACGTGTTCAAGGAGCTTATCGTATTCCTGCGTTAAAGGCTTGAGGTGGCTTAATTTTTATTTAAGCAATAAGAGTGGTACCGCGGAATTTTCGTCTCTTTCAATTTAATTGAAAGGGACTTTTTTTTATGTTACAATAGTTTAAATGGAGGAAATTAAAAATGGGAAAAGGTATTAAGAAGGTAGTATTAGCATATTCAGGAGGTTTAGACACATCAATTATTATTCCTTGGCTAAAGGAAAATTATGATAATTGTGAGGTTATCGCAGTTTCAGGTAATGTTGGTCAAGCTGATGAATTAGAAGGATTAGAAGAAAAGGCAAAGAAGACAGGAGCTTCTAAACTTTACATTGAAGATTTAAATAAGGAGTTTGTAGAGGATTTCATTTTCCCTACAGTTAAGGCAGGAGCAAAATATGAAAAGTATTTATTAGGTACTTCATTTGCTCGTCCTATTATCGCAAAAAGAATTGCAGAAATTGCTTTAAAGGAAGGCGCTGATGCAATTTGTCATGGTTGTACAGGAAAGGGTAACGACCAAGTTAGATTTGAATTAACTATTAAAGCATTCGCTCCAAATATGAAGATTATCGCTCCATGGAGAGAATGGAATATAAAATCAAGAGACGAAGAAATTGATTATGCAGAGGCTCATAATATTCCTCTTCGTATTTCAAGAGAAACTAATTATTCAAAGGATAAGAATTTATGGCATTTATCTCATGAAGGTTTAGATTTAGAAGATCCAGCTAATGAGCCACTTTATAATAAGCCAGGATTCTTAGAATTAGGTGTTTCACCAGAACAAGCACCAGATAAGCCAGAATATGTAACAATTCATTTTGAAAAGGGTATTCCTACATCAGTTAATGGTAAGAAAATGAAATCTGTTGACTTAATTTGGGAATTAAATAAGATTGGCGGAAGAAATGGCTGCGGTATTTTAGATATCGTTGAAAATAGACTTGTTGGTATGAAGAGCCGTGGTGTTTATGAAACTCCAGGTGGAACAATCCTATATGAAGCACATGAATTATTAGAATCTATTACATTAGATAAAGAAACATCACATTACAAAAGAAGTGTTGCTGATAAATTTGCTGATTTAGTTTATAACGGCTTATGGTATACACCTTTAAGAGAAGCATTATCAGCATTTGTTGATAAAACACAAGAACATGTAACAGGTGATGTTAAATTAAAATTATATAAAGGTAATATTATCCCTGCAGGTATTACATCTCCATGGACATTACATAACATGGATATTGCTTCATTTGATGATGATGGTGGAGCTTATAACCAAGCTGATTCAGCTGGATTTATTAACCTATTTGGTTTACCAGTTAAGGTTCAAGCTATGGTTAATGAAAAGAATAAGAATTTAAAATAAGGTTTGAAATTTTTAAGGTTAGAAGGTATTAATTATGGCTAAGATGTGGGCAGGAAGGTTTAAAAAAGAAGAAAATAAAGAGGTTAATGATTTTAATTCATCAATATCTTTTGATTCAAGAATGTATAAATCAGATATTTTAGGTTCTATTGCCCATGCAACTATGCTAGGCAAAAAGAATATAATATCTTTAGATGATTCAAAGCTAATTATTAAAACTTTATCTGAAATTTTAGAAGATATAGAAAATGGTAAGCTTGAATTTGATTACGATGCCGAAGATATCCATATGTTTATAGAAGCAGAGCTTACAAAGCGTATTGGTGATGTTGGTAAAAAGCTTCATACAGCTAGATCTAGAAATGATCAGGTAGCATTAGATATAAGATTATATCTAAGAGATGAAGTTGAGGTTATTAAATCATTAACTTGTAAATTATTAAATGAAATTATTAATTTAGCTGAAGAAAATAAATATACAATAATGCCAGGATATACTCATTTACAGCGTGCACAGCCTATTACCTTTGCAAATCATTTACTTGCATATGCATATATGCTTAAGCGTGATTTAAAAAGATTTGATGAGGCTAAGGCTAAAATGAATTATTCCCCATTAGGATCTTGTGCCTTAGCTGGTACAACATATCATATAGATAGAGAATTTGTAGCTGAAAGATTAAATTTTGATGGAATTGTTAAAAATAGCTTAGATGGTGTATCTGATAGAGATTTTTGTGTTGAAATTGCATCAGCTTGTGCAATCTTAATGATGCATTTATCAAGATTTTCAGAAGAAATCATTTTATGGAGCTCTTGGGAATTTAAATTCATCGATTTAGATGATGCATATTCTACAGGTTCATCTATTATGCCACAAAAGAAAAATCCTGATATTTGTGAGCTTATAAGAGGAAAAACTGGAAGAGTATATGGAGATTTAAATACACTTTTAGTTATGCTTAAAGGCTTACCTTTAGCTTATAACAAGGATATGCAAGAGGATAAGGAAGCAATCTTTGATTCTATTGATACAGTTAAAATGTGCTTATCAATTTTTGCTCCTATGCTAGCTACTATTAAGGTTAATAAGGATAATATGCGTCGCGCAGCAGCTAAAGGATTTATTAACGCAACAGATTTAGCTGATTATTTAGTTAAAAAGGGTATGCCTTTTAGAGATGCATATAAAATATCTGGTACAATAGTTTCTTATTGTATAGATGAAAATTTAACTCTAGAAGAAGTTAAATTAGATAAATATAAAGAGTATTCTAATTTGTTTGAAAATGATTTATATGAAGCAATTGATTTAGAAAAGGCAACATTTAGAAGAACATCAGAAGGTGCATCAGGTATTGAATCAGTTGAGGCTCAAATAAAGGATTTAAGGAGCTAAATATATGAAATATAAAGTATTTATTGATGGTAAAGAAGGCACAACAGGTCTTCAAATATTTGATAGGTTTAAAAATAGAAGTGATATTGAATTAATTGAAATAGAAGAGGATTTAAGAAAGGATTTAGAGACTAGAAAAAAATGTATTAATTCAAGTGATATTACATTTTTATGTCTTCCAGATCAAGCTGCAATTGAGGCAGTATCCTTATTAGAAAATACTCATACAAAGATTATTGATGCATCAACAGCTCATAGAACACTATCTAATTGGGCATATGGTTTTCCTGAGCTAGGTGATGATTTTAAAAAGAAAATTGAAACTAATCAGCTAGTTGCAGTGCCTGGATGCTATGCATCAGGATTTCAAGCTATAGTTTATCCTCTTATTAAAATGGGTATTGCACCCAAAAATTATCCATTTACTGTAAATGCTATTTCAGGCTATTCTGGAGCTGGTAAAAAGGGAATTAGTCAATATGAGGATGTAAATAGAAATATTGAGTTTGAAGCCCCAAGATTATATGCGATGGGTCAAATGCATAAGCATTTAAAGGAAATGAAGGCTATATCTGGTTTAGAAGAAGAGCCATTGTTTAATCCTTATGTATGTGATTTTTATAAAGGAATGCTTGTTACAGTTCCTTTATATGTTGATAGATTAAATGCAAAAATTACACCTAAAGAATTACATCAAAAGTTTTTAGAATTCTATAAGGGTAAAAAATTTGTTAGAGTTATGCCTTTTGATGAAAAAGGTACAGAAACAGGATTTTTATCAGCTAATCATTTAGCTGGTAAGGATTATTTAGAAATATATATTTCAGGAAATGAAGAAAGAATATCTATAACATCTTGTTTAGATAATTTAGGAAAAGGTGCATCAGGTGCCGCAGTAGAGTGCATGAATATAATGCTTGGGCTACCTGAGGATTTGGGTTTGAATTTATAAAGGAGAAAGAGAACATGAAAGTTATTAATGGTGGTGTATGTGCACCTAAAGGCTTTAATGCTAATGGTATACATGCAGGAATTAGATATAATAAATCAAAATTAGATTTATCTTTAATTAAATCAGATGTGCTAGCATCAGCTGCGGCTATCTATACAACAAATTTAGTTAAGGGTGCTCCAATTTATGTTACAAAGGCTAATATTAACGATGGTAAAGCTATCGCTATGCTTTGTAATTCAGGAAATGCTAATACATGTAATGCTGATGGCATTGAAATAGCAACAAAGGCTTGTGAAATTTTAGCTAAAAATTTAGCTATTAAGGCTAATGATGTTATTGTTGCATCAACAGGTGTAATTGGTCAGCCTTTATCAATAAAGCCTTTTGAGGAAGGTATTCCAGAGATTATTAAAGGCTTAGGTAATACAGAAGAGCATGCAACAAAGGCATGCCAAGGTATTATGACTACTGATACTAAAGTTAAACAAATCGCAGTTGAATTTGAAATTGGTGGAAAAGTAGCTAAGCTTGGTGCAATGACAAAAGGCTCTGGTATGATTTCACCTGCAATGGCGACAATGCTATGCTTTGTTACAACAGATGTAAATATTGCCCCTGTTATGCTTGATAAAGCATTGAAAGAGGTTGCAGATGATTCATTTAATATGCTTTCTGTTGATGGAGATACATCAACAAATGATATGCTATCAATTATGGCAAATGGCTTAGCAGGAAATGAATTAATTATTTCAGCTGATGATGAATATAATAAATTTAAGGATGCTTTAGAATTTGTTTGTAAGGAATTAGCTAAGCAAATGGCAAAAGATGGTGAAGGTGCAACTAAGCTTATTATTTCAAAGGTAAGTGGTGCAAAAACTGATAAGGATGCAAGAATGGTTGCTAAATCAGTTATTAAATCATCTTTATTAAAGGCAGCTTTATTTGGAGCTGACGCTAACTGGGGAAGAGTTTTATGCGCTATAGGTTATTCTAAGGCCAATGTAGATATAGAAAAGGTTGATATGTCATTCTCATCTAAAAAAGGTGAAATTAATGTTTGTAAGAATGGAGCAGGCATTCCATTTTCAGAAGAAGTTGCTAAAGAAATATTATTAGAAGATGAAATTGACATTAATATTAATTTAAATGATGGCTTTGCATATTCAGAAGGTTATGGCTGTGACCTAACTTATGATTATGTAAAGATTAATGGTGATTATAGAAGCTAATTTAGCTTTGGAGGTATTAAAGATGGTTGGTTTAGATGAAAGAGCTAAAATTTTAAGTGAGGCATTGCCTTATATCTTAAAATATAAAGATACTATCATTGTTGTTAAATATGGTGGAAATGCCATGGTAGATGAAGACTTAAAGGCAAAGGTTATGGAGGATGTTGTTATGCTTTCAAGCCTTGGCATGAAGGTTGTATTAGTTCATGGTGGTGGACCTGAAATTTCAGCAATGCTTAAAAAGGTTGGTAAAGAATCTAAGTTCGTAAATGGACTTCGTGTTACTGATTCTGAAACAGCAGATATAGTTACACAAGTATTAGCTGGAAAGGTTAATAAGAATTTAGTTAAGCAATTAAATTTAGCAGGTGGAAATGCCATTGGCTTATCTGGATTAGATTCTGGTTTAATTGAGGCAGCACCTTTAAATCCTGAGCTTGGCTTTGTTGGTAATATTACTAATATTAATCCTGATGTAATCTTAGATTTGTTAAATATGGGTTATATTCCAGTTGTATCTACAATTGGTTATGATAACGAAGGTAATGTATATAACATTAATGCTGATACAGCTGCCGCAAGAATTGCTGGTGCCTTAGGTGCAACTAAATTTATCGCAATGACTGATATTGCAGGTGTATTAAAAGATAAAAATGATCCTAATTCATTAATGAAGACTATTAATGTATCAGAATTAAAGGGTCTTGCTAATGCAGGTATTATTGATGGTGGTATGATTCCTAAGGTTGAATGCTGTGTTGAAGCAATAAGACGTGGCGTTAAATATGTCGTAATCATTGATGGAAGAATTCCTCATTCAATCCTAATTGAAATGCTTACTGATGATGGCGCAGGTACAGAATTTAGATAGTGAGGTATTAAAAATGTTAGATATTAAAAAAGAAGATAAAGAAAATATTTTAAATACCTACAAAAGATTTGATTTAGTAATTAAAGAAGGTAAGGGTGCAACATTTACTGATTATGATGGAAAAACATACATTGATTTTTCATCAGGTATTGGTACAAATTCTTTTGGTGCATGCGATCCTTTATGGGTTAAGGCTGTAACAGAACAAGCTAATAAGGTTCAGCATACATCAAACCTTTATTACACAGAACCACAGGTTAAACTTGCCAAGCTTTTATGCGAAAAAACTAATATGAAAAAGGTCTTTTTTGGAAATTCGGGAGCTGAGGCTAATGAATGTGCAATTAAGGCTGCAAGAAAGTATTCATTTGATAAATATGGAGAAAACAGATTTGAAATAATTACTTTAATTAATTCATTTCATGGAAGAACTATTGCGACTTTATCTGCAACAGGCCAAGATGTATTCCATCAATATTTTTTCCCATTTGTAGATGGCTTTAAATATGCTCCTGCAAATGATATAGAGGCTTTAAAAAATTTAATTAGTGATAAAACTTGTGCAATAATGATTGAAACAGTTCAAGGTGAAGGTGGAGTTAATGCCTTAAATCCAGAATATATCAAATTTATTGATAAGGTATGTAAAGAACGTGATTTAGTATTTATAGTTGATGAGGTTCAAACAGGAAATGGTAGAACAGGCTATTTATATTCATATATGGAATATGATGTAAAGCCTAATATCGTAACAACTGCTAAAGGCTTAGCAGGTGGTCTTCCTTTTGCGGCTATTCTTTTCGATGAAAAACTAGAAAATACTTTATCATATGGTGAGCATGGTACAACATTTGGAGGAAATCCTATTTGTGCTAGTGCGGCATATTCAGTATTAGAAAGATTAAATGATGATTTATTTAATCATGTAAAAGAATGTAGAAAAATAATAGAAGAAAGATTGAAAAAAGAAGAAAATGTAATATCTATATCTGGTAAAGGATTAATGGTTGGTATAGAGTTAAAAGAAGGTATAAAGGCATCAGATGTTGCAAATGTAGCAATTAAAAATGGTGTTATACCTTTAACAGCTAAAGCTAAAATTAGATTATTACCTCCATTAAATATTACATTTGAAGAGCTAAATATAGGTTTAGATAGGTTAATTTTAAGTATTAAAGAGGTGGCAAAATAATGGAGCATTTATTAACATTAGAACAATTATCTAAAGAAGAAATATTAGATATATTAAATCTTGCAGATCAATTAAAATTTCAAAAGAAAAATGGAATAGCACACCCAATCCTACAAGGAAAAACTTTAGGTATGATTTTCCAAAAATCATCAACTAGAACAAGAGTTTCATTTGAAGTAGGTATGCATGAGCTTGGAGGACAAGCATTATTCTTATCATCTAGAGATTTACAAATTGGTCGTGGTGAGCCAGTCCAAGATACAGCAAGAGTATTATCTAGATATTTAGATGGTATAATGATTAGAACATTTGCCCAAAAGGAAGTTGA
>JAEEGL011208363.1_pt1 | contig 38083 bp, 26 predicted proteins | sample 9134231 | NCBI WGS metagenome assembly JAEEGL01 (sample SAMN16246548, study PRJNA631951) | gut metagenome | biome: gut microbiome; feature: rumen; material: fiber-attached | host: Bos | place: Iran: Karaj | collected 2018-10
AGAGGTCGTTGATAGATCGGGTGGCGGTCTGCTTGGACGTGGTGTTGCTGCTGCTCGAAGGCAGGAGCAGATTGATGGCGTTGGGAGCCACCAGGGTGGAGGTCAGCATGAAGAAGATCAACAGCAGGAACACCAAGTCGGACATGGACGAGGAGTTGAAGCTGACGCCGATTTTATTTCTGGTCTTGATAGCCATGGTGTGACGGTTTTTGGTTTAGGCCGGCTCGTTGAGGACGTCCATGAATTCGGTGGCTTTGGCTTCGAGGAGGTTGACGACGTTCTGGATCTTCGCCACGATGATGGTGTAGAAGATGTAGGCGATGATGCCCACGATCAGACCGCCCACGGTAGTCACCATGGCTTCGTAGATGCCGCCCGAGAGAAGCTCGATGTCGATGTTGTTCCCGGCCATGGACATGTTATAGAATGCGCGGATCATGCCGGTGACGGTGCCCAGGAAACCGATCATCGGGGCGGCGCTGGCGATCATGGAGAGGAGGGTGACGCCTTTCTCCAACTTGGCGACCTCGAGGGTGCCGACGTTCTCGATGGTGGTGTTGATGTCACTCAGGGGACGCCCGATGCGGGAGAGTCCTTTCTCGATCATCCTGGCGATGGGCGAGCCGCTGCCTTGGCAAAGGGCCTTGGCGCTGTCGATGCGCCCGTCTTTCATGTACTCGCGGATGCGTTCCATGAAGCTGTTCTCGTATCGCGTGGCGCGCTTCACGGTGATGTAACGCTCGATGAAGATGTAGACGGCGATGACGGAGAGTATGGCGAGGACGAGCATGATCCATCCGCCTTTCATGGCGAGGTCAAGGATGGAGAGTTTGATTTCTGTGGCTTGTTCGACAGCCTCCGTGGGGGCGTTCTGGATCATGGCCCCGTTGGTGATGGTTTGAAGGAGAAATGACATACGGTTACTGTTCTTTTATTGTTGCACAAAAAGTATATTTATAACTAAAACTATACCAAATTATTGTTGATTTTGTTTGTCAGGCTTCCAGATCACGCCGCTGCAGCTGTCGGAAGGTGCTCCAGTGACGGAGGCGAGGACGTTGGTCTGGCCTTCCAGTCGGAGCATCCCGAGGAGGGCGAAGATGAGTGCCTCCTTGTAGTCGACGGTCTGTCGGTCGGGGACGATGACCTGGTGTCGGGTATGCTGTTGGATACGTTCGATGAGATAGGTGTTGAGGGCGCCACCTCCGGTGGCGAGGAGTTTCCCTTGCGGCCGTCCGTTGACGGCCTGTGCGACTTGAAGGGCGATGTGCTCGGTGAAGGTCGCCAACAAGTTGGCGGAGGTGTCGCTGTCGAGCATCCGCCGCTGACAGGCCTCGAAGAACTCTCGGCCCAGGGACTTGGGTGGCTCCTGACGGAAATAGGCATTGTCGTTGAGTGCCTCCAGCAAGGGGACGTTGACCTTCCCGGAACGGGCCATCTCGCCGTCCTTGTCGTAACTCATGCCCTCACGCTGGGCGATCCAGTTGAGACCCTGGTTGGCGATGCAGATGTCGTAGGCGATGCGCTGCCCCTCCACCTCGTAGGAGAGGTTGGCGATGCCCCCGATGTTGAGGCAGATCTCGTACTCGCCGAACAGGAGCCGGTCGCCGATGGGTACCAGCGGCGCCCCTTGGCCGCCCTTGCGGACATCCTCGCTGCGGAAGTCGTTGACGGTGAGGAGGCCGCAGCGGTTGGCGATGGCGGAGCCATCGCCAACCTGCAGCGTATATCGACGCTCAGGCTGGTGGAAGATGGTGTGACCGTGGGAGGCGACGAAGTCGGGCCTCACCCCAGTACGCTGGATGAACTCCAACACACACTGCCCCAGATAATCGCCATAGTCCTTGTCAAGGCTGGTCAACGCCTCGGGATGACGCTGGAAGGCGCTCGCTAATCGCTCGCGCCAAGACTCCGGATAAGCCTTCGTCATGGCGTCGAGAATAGTATAACGGTAACGGCCGGCATCGTCGATGAGACGAACCAACACCAGGTCGAGACCGTCCAGGGAACTGCCCGACATGAGTCCTATGGCAGTGTAGGCTTTCATTGGATCAAAGGAAGGATCTTCTCCAGATGGACACTATGGGAGCCCTTGACAAGGATGTCCTTGCCTTCCACAGGATGGACTTCGAGATAGGCGATGAGGTCCTCCACCGTGAGGAAGCTGTGGTACTCCGGATGGTTGTTGTATTGGCTGAAAATGGAGCCGACGAGATAAGCCTCGCGAAATCCTGACGCCCAGAGGAGGTCGAGGATGGCACGATGCTCCCGCTCGGAAGCCTCGCCCAACTCACGCATGTCGCCCAGGATAGGCAACGGCCTCGCCCCGCAGATGGCCTTGAAGTTGGTCACCGAGGCGGTCATGCTCGTCGGGTTGGCGTTGTAGGCGTCCATGATGATATGGTTCTTGCCTTCGATGACCTGCGAGCGACTGTTGGTGGGACGGTAGGCCTCCAGGGCTTCGCGGATGTCTTGGTCCTCAACCCCGAAGTAACGGCCCGCGGCGATGGCGGCGGCGACATTCTCGAAGTTATAGGCCCCCACGAGTTGGGTCTGGATCTCGCCCAGTCGCTCGGTGCTGACCTTCAGATAAGGCGCGCAACTCACTGGCTTGACGAGACAGTCGGTAGGCTCATGCTGTCCGTAGGTGTGATGGCCCATCGTGCCGACGAGACGCATGAGAAGCTCGTTGTCGCTGTTGACGAAGGCTTGCTTCTTATGGGATCTCAGATGGTCGTAAAGCTCGTTCTTGGTCTTGATGACACCCTCGAAGCTGCCGAAGCCTTCGAGATGGGCCTTGCCGATGTTGGTGATGATGCCGTAGTCGGGCTGGACGATGTCGGCCAACTGCTTGATCTCACCAGGGTGGTTGGCTCCCATCTCGACCACCGCCATGCGGGTCTCGGGCGTGATGCGAAGCAGGGTCAAAGGTACGCCGAGGTGGTTGTTGAAGTTGCCCTCGGTGTGGATCAGCGGGAACTTCTTGCTAAGCACCGCGGACACCAACTCCTTGGTGGTGGTCTTGCCGTTGGTGCCGGTGATGGAGATGACCGTGAGGTCTTTCATCATCTGACGATGGCAGAAGGCAAGGGCCTGGAGGGCGACCAACGAGTCCTCCACCTTCACGAGACGAGGATGGTCGGGGAGGGACTGACGGTCGGAGACGACGAGGCTGGCGACGCCTTTCTCGGCGACCTCCATCGCGAAGTCGTTGCCGTCGAAGTTCTCCCCCTTCAAGGCGAAGAACACGGCGTCAGGCTCGACATGCCGGCTGTCGGTGGTCACTTTGTACGCTTTGCAATAGGATTCGTAGATTGACATGGTGGGCTTGGATTGAAAAAAAGCCGTTTGAAATCAAACGGCTTTCAATATGATTCAGCAATAAAGTTTATTTTGCAAATGAGGTGCCGACCTTGTTCATCGCGCAACGGAAGCCGATGGAGACGGACGACTGGTTCTGGTTGAGGTAACGGCGTGTGCCGGGACTCAGGTAGTAGGGGCCGTCGGCCCATGAGCCGCCTTTGTAGACGCGGGACTCGTCGCTGATCAGCGTGGTGCCGGGAGTGTCATTGGTGGCGTAGTCGTACATGTCCTTCGTGAAGGTGCTCTGGTCTTCCTGCGTGTCCGTCCAGTTGTTTCTGATGGAGGACATGTAGTCGCCGTCAGCGTAGTTGGAGTTGAAGGAGGTGCGGTAGTTATGACGTTTGGCGGCTTGCTCCTGTGGGATCGGCTCTCTGCGGATACGTCCCAAGGAGTCTTTCTGTGCGATGAAGCCGTCTTCGTCAAGGACCTTCTGGGTGAACACGTTGCCACGGAATGGGCTGTAGTCGGCGACATCCTCAAAGGTCAGCGGACGATAGACGTCGGCGACCCACTCGGAGACGTTGCCAGCCATGTTGTACAGACCGTAGTCGTTGGGCCAGTAGGAGCCGACCGGGGCGGGCAGCGCAGCACCGTCGTTGAGGTTGCCGGCGACACCCATATAGTCGCCAGGGCCGAGCTTGAAGTTGGCCATGAAGCTGCCACGGTATTTCTTGTCAGCGGTGCGGAGACCGTCACCGTTCCAAGGATAGACCTTGCGCTGGCTGATGATGTCATTGTCGGTGTTGCCGATCAAGCCGACAGCGGCGTATTCCCATTCCGCTTCCGTGGGGAGACGGTAGGAGGGAAGAAGGATACCATCGGAGAGGTTGACGTTACGGATGCCGTTGCCATCCTGCTTGCTGAGGTCTTTCTTGCCGTTCTTCACATTGCCGACATACTGTCCGGCAAGGTAAGCGTCGGTGTTGAAGTTCTCTTCGTCCTGCTGGTTCGGATCCCAATCCAGCACGCCAGCCTTGATAAGCATCAACTCGTTCACGCGGTCGGTACGCCAGCTGCAATAGTCGTTGGCTTGCACCCAGGTGACACCCACCACCGGATAGTCGTTGTAGGCGGGGTGACGGAAGTAGATCTCCACCATAGGTTCGTTATAGGTCAAACGGCCACGCCATACCAGCGTGTCGGGCAAAGCGTTGCGGACGGCCATGGGATAGTTCTGCCCATAGACGCGCTGCAGCCAGTAGATGTATTCAAGGTAATCGACGTTGCTCACTTCAGTGCGGTCCATCAGGAACGAGGGAATCGTGACCTTGCGAGGCATGTTGTCCCAACTGTAGGTCAGGTTGTCGGTGGTGCCGCCCATGACGAAGGTGCCTCCTTCAATGGCAACCAATCCAGGACCGATCTGCTGGTCGTTGATCGTCGCCACCTCGAAACCTCCGTTGTTGGGGTCGTTGTAGGCCCAACCTGTGGTACGGGAGGTTTTCTTGGCACAAGAGGTGAAAAGTACACCTGCCAAAAGGCAGATGGTCAGAGTCTTAAATCCTAATCTAAATCTCATTGCAATAGAATTTGTTGCTTACAAAACTTGCTTGTTGCGCTTTTATTGTGTTTGCGTGAAATTTTTTCTAATACAAATAGCCTACAAAAGTACAATTTTTTTCTTTAAGGGCCTTACAAAGTGGATGAAAAACTTTTCATGGCATAAAATTGTCCCCGAATAATAAAAAAGCCGTATCTTCGTTCCCTTAAAATAATACCTATTATTAATGTCATGAGAAGAAGGAATTGTGTGCTGTTGTTGCTGGCGTTTTTCCTGGGATGGCTTGTCCCTTCGAGCGCTCAGACGACATCAGGCTCCACCAGATATACACCGCATTCTGTCTTGGCCTCGGGACAATGGTTCAAGTTGGGCATCCCGGAGACGGGCATCTATCAGCTGACCTATGCCGACCTGTCCTCCTTGGGCATGCCTGTCGGCCAAATCAACCCCAAGAACATACGGGTTTACCATAACGGAGGGGGATTGCTGAATGAACGCAACGGGGATCCCTGCCTCGACGACCTGACGGAACTGCCTGTCTTCGTCTCGGGTGAGGCAGACGGCCGGTTCGACCAAAACGACTATGTGCTGTTCTATGCCCGTGGACCGGTGACCTGGCGCTATCTGGATTCGGAAGGGGCATTCGTGCAACAGACCAATGACTATGACGACCTCGCCTATGCGTTCATCACCGCCGACCTGGGCGCCGGAAAACGAATCGAGAACGCTGTTTCCCCCTCGGGGAGTGCCAATGCAGCGGTGACGGTTTTCCAAGACTATCAGGTCTATGAGGAAGACAACTACAACTTGATCAACGCCGGAAGAGCTTACTATAGCGACATCCTTGAAGGTAACGTCTCCTTAATGAAGACCATGTCTTTTCCTAATGCCGTCACAAGCCGTCCCTCAAAGGTCAGGGTTGCCATGGCGGGAAGAAACTTCCAACCGGCCTCCTTTGAACTGTATGTCAACAATGCCTTGCTGAAGACCTTCCCCATCTCGGTCACGTCACCAGGCTCGGACCATACCTTCTCTTTCCCGGTGTCAGGCTCGGTGTCAGGCACGGTGAGCGGTGATGCGGTCAAGGTGACCTTGAAACATGTGGGGGTCACGGGGACGACCTCCATCGGTTATGTGGATTACATCGCCGTCAACGCTTGGCGTAACCTAAAGTTTGAAGGTGGGGAGATGCTTTTCCGTAACCCGGAGGCGAAAGACGCAGGCCAGATCTACAACTACCAATTGTCGGGTGCCTCCTCTAACGTCCAGGTGTGGAATGTCACGGATTCCGTTTGCCCGGTGAAAGTCAACGGGCAACTGTCGGGTTCCGTGCTCAGCTTCAAGGTCAATGGCAATCCGAGAAACGAGTTCATCGCCTTCAACGGCACTTCCTATCATACGCCAACCTTGTTGGGTGAGGTGAGCAACCAGGACCTGCATGGGGATCGCAATTACGATTACCTCATGGTGGTCTATCCCGAGTTCCTGGAACAGGCGGAACGGCTCAAGGCCATCCATGCCGAGACGGATCCGGGCCTGCGGATCAAGATTGTCACTCCACAGGAGATCTATAACGAGTTCTCTTGCGGCGCCAAGGACGTCACCGCCATCCGTGACTATTGCCGGATGCTGTACAATGACGCCACGCCGCTGCGTTATCTGCTGCTCTTTGGCGACGCTTCCTACGACTACAAGAACAGGAACGGCGTGGTCGACTTCGTGCCTTCGTATGAGGCCGTCTCCGCCACGGATATCCATTCCAGCGTCGTGACCGATGACTATTTCTGTTTCATGGAGGATGGAGAAGGCTCGCTGTCGGGGTCGACCCCGGACATCGGAGCGGGACGCTTCCCGGTCACAACGGTGGAACAAGCGGAACAGATGGTGACGAAAGTAGAGCATTTCCTTTCCCAAAACGAGGCTTCCATGGCACCGTGGCGTAACACCATTACCTTCCTATGTGACGATGCGGAGGACAACCAGTTCTTCGACCATTCGGAATCGTTCGCCTCGCTGATCTCGACCACGGGAGGGGAGAATCTGGTGGTGGATAAGATCTATGTGGATGCCTATCCTCAGGAGAACACGCCTAACGGTCAACTCGCCCCAGAGGTGAACACGGCCGTGAACAACCGCATGGAGAAAGGTACGCTGGTGCTTAACTATGTGGGCCATGGCGGCGAGGTCCAGCTGTCGGAGGAGAGGATCCTGCAACGGGCGGATGTCAACTCCTGGCGCAACGGACCGAAATATCCCCTGATGATCACCGGAACCTGCGAGTTCAGCCGATATGATGACCATAACCGCACCTCCCTGGGTGAATATGCTTTCCTGAACCAATATGGAGGCATGATCGCCATGTTCACCACCTCCAGGGTGACTTACGGATCGAACAACAAGAAGTTCATCTCCGCGATCTATCGCCATCTCTTCCGGTTGGAAGACGGACAGCGTCTGCGTCTGGGTGATGTGTATCGCCTCGCCAAATCGGAAGGCTACTCCAGCGACCGGGCTTATGTGTTCTTCGGTGACCCGGTCTTGCGCCTGCCTATGCCGACTTGGACGGTGGAGACGACACGCATGGACGACACCATCAAGGCCTTGCAGCCTTCCACCATCGAAGGCGTGGTCAAGGACCTTCACGGCGAGGTAGCCTCCTCTTTCAATGGAATCGTCTATGTCAGCGTCTATGACAAGGCGGCGACCATCACGACCAAAGGCGATGAAGAAACGCCACCCCGGGAGTTCAACCTGCATAACAGCGTGGTGTTCAACGGGAAGACAGAGGTGGTCAATGGCCATTTCTCCATCGACTTCATTGTCCCAAGAGATATCTCCTATCGCTACGGGAATGGCATGATCAGCTATTATGCCACGGACTATGTCAATGACGCCATGGGCAAGTTCGAGGATTTCGTCATCGGCGGCTTCTACGATGATGCCGTGATGGACGAGACCCAGCCGACGGTGCGCCTGTTCATCGATGATGATCGTTTCGTCAGTGGAGGCGTCACCGGCGACAGCCCTTTGCTCCTGGCTTATGTGGAGGATGACAGTGGCATCAACACTACGGGAGCCGGCATCGGACACGATATCGTGGCTACCTTGTCTGGCCCCGATAACCTGTCGTTCGTGCTGAATGACTATTTCGAGTCGGACCTGGGGACGCAAGGGAAAGGCACCGTGCGGTATAAGATGCATAACCTTCAGGAAGGCGATTACCTGCTCACGCTGAAGGTGTGGGATGTCTTCAACAATTCCGGTAGCGCGACCATCGCCTTCAAGGTGAGGAGCAGCGATGTCATGGTGCTGGAGGATCCTTACTGCGCGCCCAACCCGGTGTCCGAAGGAACCAACTTCAGCTTTGGCCATAACCAGATCGGGAATAACATGGATGTCAGGATCCAGATCTATGATGTCCTGGGCCGTCTGGTCGCCGTACTGAACGAACAAGTGTACGGCACCTCGATGCGCACCAACCCGATCTATTGGGATGGCCGGTCGAAGGGAGGGGACAAGCTCCCTGCCGGGATCTATGTGTATACCATCACGGCCACCAATGACCAGCACGACCAGGCCACGGTCACGTCAAAACTTATCGTCACGCCCTAATTGTCTGCCATGAGAATCACTAGAACAACCATACTCATCTTGCTGCTGCTTTGCTGTGGCACACTGTCGCTCCAAGCGCAATGGGACAAGACGGAATCCGTCCTGAAAGACCATACCTGGTATAAGATCGGGGTGGTGGAGGATGGCGTCTATGCGCTCGACCGTGAGACCCTTCAGGCCTTTGGCGTGAATGTGTCAGGCCTCGACCCTGCGCGGATCCGCCTGTATGGCAACGTCCCAGGCATGCTCCCCGAGAGCAATGCGACCCAGCGCTACGATGACTTGAATGAGATCGCCATCCAGGTCACGGGAGCCGAGGATGGATCGTTTGACGAAGGCGACCGCATCCTGTTTTACGGCCATGGACCCGTGAATACGACTTGGCTCTCAACAGGTTCCTTCGACTATGAGAGAAACAGCTTTTCCGATACGGTCTATTATTTCCTTTGTGCGGATAGTGACCAAGCTGGCTTGAGGATGACGGAGAATCCTTTGGTGACCGTTTCTGAAGGCAGCGCCGTCATCACCCGATTCCCTGATTGTCTCTATCATGAGAGTGAGGAGATCTCGCCTTTTGCCTCAGGTAGACGCTGGTATGGGGATATGATCACCCCTCAGGAAGGCTATAAGGAGTTCATCTTCGAGATGCCGGACCTGATCCAGTCAGAGGTGATTCGGGTCAAGTCGCGGGTGCTCGGACGCTGCCCCTCCAGGTTTACCTACAACATGAGGGTCAACAACAATCTCTTGGCTGACCATCAGACCATTGAGGGCTATGCCAACATGAAGTTCGGCTCGGAGCATGAGTTGGACAAGATGTGTTTTGTGGATACTGACCGTTTGGAGTTCAGGTATTCCATCAATGCCTCGACGGAGACTCCCTTGCTGTATATCGACTATTTCTTGGCCAACTTTTGGCGGACGCTACGGTTCCGCGATGCCAGTTTGGCCTTCACCATAGTCCCTTCCCAGATGACCTCTCCCCAAGCCGAGATCCTTATTCAGGGAGCGGGGCCGTCCGTGACATGTTGGGATGTGACCGATCCGCTGCTGCCTGCGGTGCAGCCCTTGACTTATCAGGCCTTGGCAGGGCGCTTCGGCGCCGAAGGCGCCGCCGTGAAACGGTATCTCCTGTTCGAGCCTTCGGGCATCAAGACACCCGTCTCCGGATACCCCATCCCTAACCAAAACCTGCACGCCATCAACGCCGCCGACATGCTCATCATCACCCCTCGGCTGTTCTGGGACCAGGCCACGGAAGTGGCGGAGTTCCATCAGGAAAGAGACGGGATCAACAGCGTCATCGTCGATATCAACGAGATCTACAATGAGTTCGGCACCGGTATGACGGACCCGACGGCCATGCGCGACTTCATCCGGATGGTCTATCTCCGCTGTAAGCCTCAACTGAGATATGTCCTCCTCATGGGTAAGGGAACGCACGACTACCGCGACATCAAAGGCTTCGGCAACAATTTTGTCCCCACCTATGAAAACACGGCCAACCCCTGGTATGAGGTGGCTTCCATGTGCTCTGACGATTATTTCGCGCTGATGGACAACCTGGAAGGAGAAAACTGTACGGGTCGCGTCGATCTGGGTGTCGGACGTTTCCCCATCACCACCCCAGAGCAGGGAAATGACGTGATCGCTAAAATCAAACATTATGTGGACCTTGAGGCTTGTCGTGGCCTTTGGAAGAATACGCATCTCTTCCTGGCGGACAACGACGTCAAGGGTTCCTATCTGAACTATTGTGAGGCGCTGGAACGGATCATCGACACCGCTTGGTTCGCCACCAACTCTAAGAAGATCTATGCGGACTCCTATCCGGTGGTGAACACGCCTTCGGGCGAGCGTATCCCCAAGGCCAATGAGGAGCTGATGAGGACCCTTCATGAAGGCGTGGGCGTGATGAGCTACACGGGACATGGCGGCGTGAAAGGCCTCATGGACGAGCAGGTGATCAACAACTCCGATATCCTGGCGATGGATAACTTTGACCATCTTCCTTTTGTCCATACGGCCACCTGTGAGTTCAGTAAATTCGACAATCCCAACCTGGTGTCCGCCGGTGAACTGATGTTCTTGAACGCCCATGGTGGAGCCATCGCCATGCTGACAACCGTCCGACCTACCCTGGCTACCAACAACCAGATGCTTTCCAAGGCTTTCCATAAGTATGTCTATGCGAGCGAAGACGGCCTCCCGATGAGATTTGGCGACATCTGCCGACTGTCGAAAGCGGATCCGATGTATTACACAGAAAAGAATATCGGCTATTTCTTGTTTGGCGACCCGGCACTGCGTCTCAACCTCCCCAAGCGGAACATACTAGCCAGTAAGATCAATGGGAACAATACCAATGTGACGCTCACCATCACCGCGGCCAGCACCATGTCGGTGGAGGGTTATGTCACCCAGATGGGGATGAGGATCGACACCGCTTTCAATGGCGTGATCGATGTCCGCCTCTATGATAAGGAATCGAAGTTCTCCACCTTGGAACTGAACTCGGGTCCCATCGACTATTATTTCCATAACGACGTGCTGTTCGAAGGAAAGGCGACGGTCACTGCGGGGCGGTTCGACATCCAGATGCCCGTACCCTCCGATGTCAACTTCAGCCAAGGCATGGCCCGTCTGTGTTTTTATGCCTACGACTCCATCAGGGTCGTGGACGCTTTCGGCGTGTGTGACCTCCTTCGGGTGGTGGAGGCTGACCCTTCAACGGCCCTCGACAACCAGGGACCGGAGATCCATCTTTATTGGAACACGCCTGAATTTGAGAGCGGTGATGTGGTCGGCCGTCATGGAACCCTTTGTGCCGATCTGTCTGACGAGCAAGGCATCTACCATTACAATGTGAGCATCGGAAGGGATATCCTCATGAACAGCACCCTTTCAGAATATGACAACCTCAATCTCAATGATCGTTTCGAGCCGGTCGTGGATGATTACCGAAAAGGATGTATTAGATTGAATATCAATAATTTGAATAATGGACGCTATGCATTTAAACTGAGAGCCTGGGATACCCAGAACAATGCCTCGGAGTCGGAGATTGTCTTCGTGGTGGAGGATGGGATCCTGTTGGCTGAGGTGCATAACTATCCCAATCCCATGAATGAGGAGACCTATTTCTCCTTTGTGCACGGCGACAAGACCGAGGCGTTGTCCGTGAGGATCGAGGTGTTTGACATGCTGGGTCGTCGGGTGAGGGATCTACGTGAGGAGACCTCCTCCACGGCGGGTGTCGTGCCTCCCATCCGCTGGGACGGTCGGAACGGCAACGGACAGAAGCTGAAAGCAGGGGTGTACGTCTATCGTCTGAGCGTCACTCCGCCGGAGGGAAAGACGTTGACGGTCTCCAATCGGCTGGTCATTGGATAAATTTTTTTAAATGATATAATAATAGAGATTCTTTATCGTTATTTTTGCACGTTATTCTATGAAATTGAAAAGTAGTATGAGAATTAGAACCCTTCTTGTTGGAGCCGTGTTGATTATGTCAAGCGTGGCCTCTTATGCCCAGAGTTACAATGAGCTTTCGGGACAGACTTTGAATCCCAATGTCATCACCACTGCCGTTCCTTTCGTATCTATCGCCCCGGATGCCCGTGGCGGTGCCTTAGGCGACTGCGGTGTGTCGTCGGAAGCGGATGTCTATAGTATGCATTACAATCCAGCGAAGTACACCTTCCTGGAAGACGATATGAGCTTTGGTTTGGGATACAGCCCTTGGCTGCATCGACTGGTTCCGGACATGCATTTGGCTTATCTGGCTTTTGCCATGAAACTCAACCCCGAATCGGCCATCGGCGCCACCTTGCGTTATTTCAGCTGCGGTGACATCACCTTTAGGGATGAGAACGGCAATGACCAAGGTACCTACAAACCGAATGAGTGGGCTATCGACGTTACCTACTCCAGGATGTTGACGGATTACCTCTCTGGCGCTGTTGCCGGTCGTTTCATCTATTCCAACCTCACGCAAGGCGTGACGGAGGGATCCACCGCCGGTTGGTCCGTGGCTGCCGATGTGGGTGTGTACTACAAACGTCCCGTGGAATGGTTCCGTGACATGGATGCCGACTTCGCTTGGGGTATCAACGTGAGCAATCTGGGTTCCAAGGTGAGCTACAGAAACACCAGCGTGAAGAAGGACTTCATCCCGACCACCTTGCGTTTCGGTCCCAGCCTGACGCTTGAACTGGATGAATACAACAAGTTGGCTTTCATGGTGGATGTCACCAAACTGCTGGTTCCTACGCCGCCCCTCTACAAGAGAGACTCCATCACGCATCAATATGTGTATGACGAGAACCATGAGCTTGTCATTGAGGAAGGCATGTCGGATGATGTCTCCGTGATGATGGGTGTCTTCCATTCCTTCTACGATGCTCCTGGCTTCAGCTATAACGAGAATGGCGAGAAGGTGGGCCTTGGAAAGGCTTACGAAGAGCTTTGCGAATACAACGTCAGCCTTGGTGTCGAGTATTGGTACAACAACGTCTTTGGCATCCGTGCCGGTTATTTCAATGAGGCTGCCCTGAAAGGTAACCGTAAATACGTCACCTTGGGCGCCGCGCTGAAGTACAACGTCTTCGGTCTGGATGTCTCCTACCTGGTCCCGGTCAACGGCACCTATGGCACCAATCCTTTGGAGAGCACCCTGCGCTTCAACCTTACTTACAACATGGGAAAGAGGAACTGATCCTATCTAAGAGATAAACAATAAAAAAGGGCGACCTGAACGGTTGCCCTTTTTTAGTATCTGGGTCGGCTGAAGTAATAGCCGGCGTCACGTAACGGTTTCTTGAGTCGGAACAGGAGGGTGAGGTTGGCTTCGATGCCTTGGCTGCGCATGAACAGACCCTCTTCCTGAGCGCTGGCCGTGGCTTGATTGAGCATCCCCATGTTCATGCCGAGGTCGAATTTCAAGAGCATGCTGGCATTGCCATCCGCCCCTACATTCATCATCAATCCGATGCCGGCGATGGCGCCCGCATCCATATTCGGATGGATGGTTTTCTTGTCGACAACAGGGGCTGAGCCGTTGTTGATCGCGAAGGTGGTCTCCATGGTCGGGTTGCCGATGGGTACGGGGAGGTCGACTTTGGGAGCGATGAAGACGTATGGGGCGAGTTTCTTCGAGGAGAAGATGCTCCGGAGATAATAAGCCACGGGGATGCGGATTGCCACGACGTCATAGCGGATGTTCATCGTCCGTTCCACGGTGCCTGTCTGGGTGAGGGAGACCTCATAGGTGCGGCTGTTGTGCATGTGCACCCCGTGCTGGGCCAATGAGGCGTAGAGGCCGATGGAGTAGTTCTTGAAGAAACGCTCTCCGGCGATGCCCGCTTGGTAGCCAATATTCGGTTTGACGGTGGTCTCATCCAGGTGACTGAGGGTGATCCAACTGGCAGGACAGCCGGCGTTGATTCCCAGGTAGTATTTGCCTAAGGTCGGGTTGCTCTCATGGGAGTTGCTGAGCGCTTTCTGGTATTGGCGCTTGAATTGCCGCTGCCCGTAGCCTGTTGTGGCCAACATGCTAAATAAAAGGATGCCGATGAGAAACCTGATCTTCATATAGGACAAACTTACGGGATGATTCGTTGGGGTATCGTGTCCCATAGATAAACGGGAGAGGTCTCCAAATGTTGTTTGATCTCAATGGTCCCTGGAGCATAGGAAGGTGTAGTAGGTAAGGATTCAACGCTTTTGATGAGTTTTCCTATACGATAGTTTTTGACGCCGATGATCTGATGGGTGGTGTCAAGCGCCAGCTCTGCGGAGATGATGATGTAATTGGTGGGTATGCCAAGGGAGGATTCGTGGATGGTTTCCTGGTAATAGACCGTAAAATAGGTATCGTGTCCGATGACATACACGGTGTCGTTATGACGGGTGAGGATATTCTGTGAGGGATCGATGGTCTTGAGCTTGTGTTGCGCGATGTGCTCCGTCTGTTTCAGGAAGTGGTGATAGAAGATGGTGGCGTCATAGGTAGGCGGAGTGGCGTGGGAGAGGATGTAGGGATCGTCGAGGGTAGGCCCGAAGAGATACCGTTTGCTGAATTCGTAATCAAGACCCTCCACCTTGAAACTGAGGTCGCTGATGTCGGGTGGCGTGGGGCCGAAATGGATGTTCTCCTCTCCGAAAGCGTCGAGCAGTTCTTGGGGGAGGGCGTCAGCCATGGATTGTACCTCTTGAGGGTCAGTGAAGTCGGGCTCGATGCCAATCCAGTCCTCACACGACAGGAGTGAGAAGAGGGAGAATAGAAGGATGGACGCTAATGCCTTGGACAATCTCATGGCGTGGTTCATTTCATGATGATGACTTTCTTGACAAGGGTTCCTTCTTTGCTCTTGATGGAGAAGAAATACGCGCCAGGGGATAGACGGCCGGGGTCGTAAGGATAGGCGGTGCGCTCAGAGGCCATGGGGACTTGGAAGCGGTCTACGACGAGACCCGTCAGGTCCATGACCTGTATGTCCGCCGTGCCGCTCATGTTCTCAAAGGCGAGGGTCATATGCCCGTCGTTGGGGTTCGGGAAGATGGAGACATTGACCTCCGGGCGGATTTCCTGAACGCCGTGGTATCCGCAGTGGATCCATCGTGAATGGGTGAAGGTCCCGCAAGGGCCCTGGGTGGTGGCGCAGAGTTCGATGGAGTCGCGCTCGAAGGTGAAGATATACAACAGGCAGTAGTCGTGGTTGAAACTATCCGGGAAGACGATCTCCCATTGGTTGAAAGTGGGATCGGCGAAATACCAATTGGTGCTGTGTTCCGCCCTTGGGTCAGGCTCAATCCAGTACGACTCGATGTTGTATTGGAATTCGGAGCCGCCGACGACCCAACTTTTGCCTTCCACTCGAGGGAAGTCGGGCGTGTATTCGAGGTTCAGTTTCAAGGTGACGGTGCTGTCACAACCTAAAGCGGTGGGGATGGTCATGGTGTAGTCGCCCGACTCCGTATAGGTGTAGGATTCCCCGTCCCAGCCAAAGTTCCAGGTATAGCTGTCGCAGATATCGTTAACGATCTTCGTGCCTGTCTTGGAGGAGTTGATGGTCAGGTCCAGGACATAGGTGCTGTCACACTTGAAGTTGGAATTGACATAATGGTCGAAAGTCCGCTCGATATGATGGTTGGTAGAGGTGAATCGTTCTCCCGTGACAGTCCATACATATTCGTCGCATTCAACTATGGTCTCCTCATGGTAGAACTCTTGATGGAATCGGAGGTTCAGGCGGTAGCGGATATCGCAGTCTCCGTTGGGGTCAGGGAGGATGATCTCGTCGTAAGCGTCTTCGTGGTAGGTCTGCCCGTTCTTGTCCCAGGTAAAGGATGGTGTCCCGTCATAGGCATAGCAGATGTTCTCTACTTGGATGGGTGGGGTCTGATATTCCCCAACGGTGAGCAAGAGTTTCTCCACTTGCAGGCAGCCGTTGTCATCGATGGTGTCAAAATAGGCGATGGCGCCATCCTGGGTGTATTCGGTTCCGTGGAAAATGTAGCTTTGGTTCTCACAGATCTCCGGATCGACGAGCAGGGTGTCGTTGGGCGGATAGACGGTCAGGTTGAGCCAGACCACGCTGTCGCATCCATGAATGGTTTGTAAGGTCTTGGAATAGGTTCCTGTGGTGTAATAGTTCTGGCCATGGAACGGATAGCTGTCACCCGAACAGATGTAGGCGGTCTCGGTGTGTCCGTTTTCATAGGCGGGGTAGTGCAAGAGATGGACCGTGATGGTCTTGTCGCAACCTTGTGCCGTGGTGGTTTGATAGTCATAATCTCCCACTTCACTGATTATCGTGCCATCATAGAAGGGGAAGACCTCTCCAGGGCAGATATACTGGGTCTCCTCCTCATGTTCGGGGAGGTTGACCGTCACGTTGACGTTGGTCGTTTGGGAGGTCTGTCCATCGTTGATGATACAGGTATAGTTGGTCGTCTGTGTCGGTGTGGCGATGGGGTTGGGGATATGGGGGTCGCTCAAGTTGGTGGCGGGAGCCCAGGAATAAGTGTAGTTGCCAGTCCCTCCCACAGCAGTAGCTTGGAGTTGGGTGCTTTCTCCCTGGCAGATGCTGCTAGGTGTCGCATTGGCGGTGGCGCTCATGGCGGAGCCCTGTACCAGGACGTTGACTTGGTCGGTGCTGGTGCAGCCGCCTTGGGTGCTGGATGCCGTGAGGGTAAAGGTGGTGGTCTCGGTCAAGGCAATGGTTTGGGTTTGCGCTGCGTGTGGGTTGACCACCTTGTCGGCCGGTTCCCATTGGAAGTTGAAGCTTCCTACGCCACCGCTACCCTGAAGGGTGGCGGTGCCTCCATAGGTGATGGTTTGGTCGTGCCCGGCATTGGCGACAGGTGAGGCATAGACCGTGACGGTCTGGCTCTTGACGTTGGAGCAGGCTCCGTTGCCGCAATTGGCGGTGAGGGTGACGGTATAGTTGCCTGCGGAAGCATATTGGTGCGTCGGGTTGGTCTGGTTCGAGGTCTGTCCGTCGCCGAAATTCCAACGATAAGTCATGGCCTGTCCGGAAGGATTCGTGGTAGAACTGTTGGTGAAGGTCGTGGCGTTGCCTTGACAGACTGAGGTGGCACTGAAGTTAGCCGTGGGGACGGCATAGACATTGACGTCCGTGGAAGCATTGCTGTGTTGACTGCCTACGGTGATGGTGCAGGTGTAGGTGCCGGTGTGCGACAGGTTGCAGTTGTTGATGACTGGGTTCTGCTGGTTGGAGGTGAACCCGTTGGGTCCGGTCCATTGGTAGGAGGCGCCAGCCTGGGCGTTGCCGGACAGGTGGATGGCGTCGCCAACGCAGTACGGACCGTCGTTGTTTACCAAAGGAGGCATGATGCTGCAGTCGGTCTCCCCAGAACCGCTGTTGGTTTTTTTTGAGAAAGAAATGTCTGTGGAACCGGAGGAATACTTCGTGATGACCATCAAGTAGTATTGCCCAGTAGTAGCTGAGGAAGGGATGGTGCATTCCTGAACGGTGTTTGAAGGAGAGTCGCAGTCAATGACTTTGCCGCCGGTAAGTTGATTAGGACAGGGTGTGACGGGGTCGGAAAAAGGTCCCCAAGCGCAAAAGTCCAAGTCTAAGTTAGCGCTGTTGGTGATGCGAATGGTAAAGGTTCCTGGATTTCCGATTTTCATGTAAAACCAGAACGGCGGACGATTGGTAAAACTTGACATGCAGTCGTAGTTGGGCCCGCTCTCACAGGAACCATTGACAGAGGCATCTACATGAAAAGTGACGATGTCTGTCGTGCAAAATGGGTCAGCAGTCGCGCAGGTCTGGTTTCCGTCATCATCCCTGATTTCTGAGGTCTCAATCAACATGAGTCTGAACAGTGCGCTAAACAAGTCTTTGGGAAGGCCTTCTTTCCATGAAGCAAACATCTCGCCTTGGATTTCTTTTTGGGCATGTTGATAGATATTGAAATCAGCCTGGATATCGGCGGTCATCTCATCATAGTAGCGTTGCAGCGTGAGTTCATCCCATCCTTCAGCGGAGCGGATGAATAAGTGCTCATCATCTTCCGATAACGAATAAACAAGGTTGTCGTCATGCGCGATGGCGTATGAAGTGAGATAACGCAAGTCGGGATTATTGATTTGCGTCAAATCAAGTTCAATGGTTTTTGTGAGTTGGCTTTGCGAAAATACTTGGAAGGGGAAGAAAAGAAAAGCAAAGGCGAATAGTATGATTTTAGTAGGTGTGCGCATGTGAAGAGAGCTTTATTTGATGATAACGGACGGCAAACATACATTATTTTCTTGAAACATAAAAGAATATAAAGCAAAAAAGTCGGGACCGGAAGACCGATCCCGACGTTAAACACATTAAGTCTTATGTTAGATTACACCACTCCAGTGAATCCCATGAACGCCATGGCGAGGATGCCGGCGGTGATCAGGGCGATGGGGGTGCCTTTCATGCCCTTGGGAGGCTCCATCAAGTCGATATGCTCACGGATGCCCGCGAAGATGATCAAGGCCATGGCGAAACCGAGGGCGATGCCGACGGCGTAAATCACGGACTCGCCGAGACTCAGCATGTGAGCCACACCACCATAGTTGAACTCTTTGGTGACGACGGTCAGGGAGACACCCAACACGGCGCAGTTCGTCGTGATCAAGGGAAGGAAGACGCCCAGGGCCGTGTAGAGCGAGGGACTGATCTTCTTCAGGATGATCTCCACCATCTGCACCACGGCGGCGGTGATGAGGATGAAGGCAATGGTCTGCATGAACTTATCCAGGCCAAGAGGCATGAGGATGTAACGGTTGGTCAGCCAAGTCACCAAGGTGGCCAAGGTCAACACGAAGATGACGGCGGCGCCCATACCCAATGCGGTGGAGGTCTTCTTTGAGGTGCCCAAGAACGGGCAGATTCCCAGGAACTGGGAGAAGATCACGTTGTTGACCAAGATGGTCGATAGGATAATGATAAGGTATTTCATGGCTGATTATTGTTTTGATCCTTTAAACTTGTTGACGATGGCGATGAGGAAGCCGAGGCAGATGAAGGCACCTGGAGGCAGGATGAAGATCAGGATGTTGGCGGTCTCAGGCAGGATGCTCAAGCCGAAGACGGAGCCGCTACCTAAGAACTCGCGGATGCATCCCAGCACGGTCAAGGCGAGGGTGAAGCCCAAGCCCATGCCGGCGCCGTCGAGGATGGAAGGCCACACGGGGTTCTTCGATGCGAAGGCCTCGGCACGACCTAACACGATGCAGTTCACCACGATGAGGGGGATGAAGAGGCCCAAGGTCTCATAGATGTCTGGCACATAGGCCTGCATCACCAACTGCACGATGGTCACGAAGGAGGCGATCACCACGATGAAGCAGGGGATACGCACCTTGTCGGGGATGAAGTTCTTGAGCAAGGAGATCACCAGATTCGACATGATGAGGACGAAGGTGGTGGCCAAGCCCATGGACATACCGTTGATGGCGCTGGTGGTCGTCGCCAAGGTGGGGCAGCAACCCAACAGCAGCACGAGGATCGGGTTCTCTTTGACGAGGCCCTTGGTAAAGGTTTTCAGATTGTTACTCATTGTGCATTCCCTCCTTTCATGAATTTGGCCTTGTTGGATTCGAAACTGTCACAGGCGAGTTTCACGGCACCGGTGAAGGCGCGTGAACTGATGGTGGCCGCGGTGATGGCATCGACGTCGCCGCCGTCTTTCTTGACTTGCAACTTGTAGGAAGCAGGATTCTTGTCGTTGAATTGATCCTTGAACTTGGGATTGACCATGTTGGCGCCTAAGCCAGGGGTCTCGCCCTGTTGCAGCACCGAGATGGCCTTGATGGTTCCGTCGGCCAAGATGCCGACCATGAGTTCGATGTGGCCGTTGAATCCGGCGTTGGAGTAGGTCTTGATGGCCGCGCCGATCAACTCGCCTTGTGGGTCGTAAGCCAGGTTGTAGAACAAATCGCCTACGGTGGCGGTGTCCAGACGGGTGTTCTCGTCGGTGCCGAGCACGTCGGCGATGGCCTTGGCGTTCTTCTTGGCATCGACGTCAGCGATGGTGTCTTTGGTGACGCCATAGACCAAACCCAGCAGGCCGCCCGAGATCGCCGTGATGACGAAGAGGGCGATCAGCATATTCTTAAGTGAAGATTCTTTCTTTGCCATGACGATTACTTTTTAGCGGGTTTGACAACACCAAACACTTGAGGCTTGAAAGCCTTGTTGATGAGCGGGGTGAGGGCGTTCATGATGAGGATGGCGAAGGACACGCCTTCGGGGTAGGCGCCCCAGAGACGGATCACCACGGTGATGACACCGACGCCGAAACCAAAGAGGATCTTGCCCGGGACCGTCATCGGCGTAGTCACCATGTCGGTCGCCATGAAGAAGGCGCCGAGGATGAGACCGCCATACACGAGATGATACCAAGGAGCGATGTACACGGTGGGGTCGATGAGGTAGCAGATGCCAGTGAACACGAACACCGTCAACAAGATGGTCAGCGGAGTCCAGATGTCGATGACCTTGCGGGCGATGAGGTAGATGGCACCGATCAGCAGGGCGATGGCGCAGATCTCACCGAAGGCGCCGCCACGGTTGCCGAGGACCATGTCGAGGAACTGCATGTGATCCATCTCTTGCAAGGACTGTGCGCCGGACTCTTTCAGGAGACCCAGCGGTGTAGGACCCGTGATGGCATCGGCGAAGAAGCCTTTCTCGAAGATGGGCTGGGCCTGTGGCCAAGTCGTCATGGCCGTCGGGAACGAAACCAACATGAACACACGGCCGACCAAAGCGGGGTTGAAAGGATTCTTGCCCAAGCCGCCAAAGGCCATCTTGCCAACGCCGATGGCGATGACACTGCCCACGATCACCATCCAGATGGGAAGGTTGGCTGGCACGTTGAAGGCGAGGAGCAATCCAGTGAGGGCCGCCGACCCGTCGTTGATGGTGAGCGGTCCCTTGATGAGAAACTTCTGGATCAACCATTCGGTGAGCATGCAGGCCGCGATCGAGATGACGGTCAAGCGCAGGGCATACCAGCCGAAATAGTAAATGGCCACCAGCAAGGCCGGAACCAACGCCAAGATCACACGGTACATGATCTTCCTGGTGTTTTCCGTTGAATGCACATGCGGCGAGCCCGAAATAGTGTAATTATTCATTGTTGAAATATTTTTTATATTCATGTGTAGAGAAGTTTCACTGAACGTCTCTGTTTATTTCTGATTCCGTGCCCTAATGATCGCCCCGGTTTTGGATTTGCCATAGCGGATGTAGTCCAGCAGCGGGATGTTGGCCGGGCAGGTGAATTCGCAGGAGCCGCATTCGATGCAGTCCATGATGTGGTTTTTCTCCGTCTCGTCGAAGTTATTCTGCTTGGCGACCTTGTGGAGCAGGAATGGCTGCAAGCCCATCGGGCATGCCTTGGCGCAGCGGCCGCAGCGGATGCAGTTGGTCTGACGGCGGTCCTGGGCTTCCCTGATGGTCATCAGCAGGATGCCTGAGGTGCCTTTCATGACGGGGAAGTCGATGACGGACACGGACTTGCCCATCATAGGACCTCCGTTGATGACGTCGGTGATGCCTTCAGGCAATCCGCCGACGGCGTCGATGAGCAGGTTGGCCGGGGTGCCGAAACGCACGCGGAAGTTCGACGGGGTCTTCACGGACTTGCCAGTGACGGTGACGATACGTTCGATCAGCGGCTTGTTCTTCTGCACGGCCTCGTAGGTGGCATAGGTGGAGGCGACGTTGACCACGACGCAGCCGGTCTCGATAGGCAGCTTGCCCGAGGGGACCTCGCGTCCGGTGATGGCTTTGATGATCTGCTTCTCACCGCCTTGGGGGTATTTGGTCTTCAACGGCTGCACCATGATGCCGCTGTAACGGTCTTTGTGTTCGTTGATGGTCTTCTCCAACAGCTCGATGGCGGGAATCTTGTTGGTCTCGATGCCGATAACGGCTTTGTCGGTGCCGACGCCTCTCATCAGGATCTTGACGCCCGTGAGGAACTCCTGGGTCTTCTCCAGCAGCAGACGGTAGTCGCAGGTCAGGTAAGGCTCGCATTCGGCGGCGTTGATGATGACGTATTCCGCTTTCTTCCCTTCGGGGATCATCAGCTTGACGTGGGTGGGGAAGGTGGCGCCGCCCATACCGACGATGCCGCATTCCTTCACCTTGTCGATGATGGCTTTGCCGTCCAGCTTGATGTCGGGGATCAGCTCATCGGTGTTGATGATACCCTCTGCCCATTCGTCATTTTCCTCGACGTTGATGAAGACGGCGGGCTTGTAATAGCCGGTGTGGTCCATCACGACGTCGACTTTGGCGACGGTGCCGGTGGCGGGGGAGTGGACGTTGGCCGACACGAAGCCTTTGGCCGTGCCGATCAGCTGTCCGGTCAACACCCGGTCACCTTTGTTGACGATACCATCGGCCGGTGCGCCAAGGCATTGTCCCAGGGGAACGCTGATCTGCTTGGGCATCGGGAAGTCTTTTATGGGTTGGTCCGCCGAGAACTTGTTCCCCTCGGGATGGACTCCGCCCTTCTTGAAAGTCTTTATGGGATTCATGCTGTAACAGGTATTTCTTGTTCTTGTTGGACTTTGCGTGGCGGGAAGTTAATGGTGTGGATGGCGCCACGGGGGCAGACCAAGGCACACTTGCCGCACGCTTTGCACTTGGCTGGGTCGATGTAGGCCAGGTTACCTTTCATCTCGATGGCTTCGAAGGGGCATTCCTTCAAGCATTTCTGGCATCCGATGCAGCCGACGGAGCAGTTCTTGATGACCAAGGCGCCCTTGTCGGTGTTGGAGCAGCAGACATAGACGCGACGGTCTTTCTTGCCACGGGGACGGATCTCGATGATGCCACGAGGACAGTTCTTGGCACAGGCACCGCAGCCGACGCATTTCTTCTCGTCGACCTCGGGGAGACCGGTCTCCTTGCTGATGTGGATGGCGTCGAACGGACATTTCTTGACGCAGTCACCCAGGCCCAGGCAGCCCTTGGAGCATCCGCCTTCGCCGGCATAGAGCGTGTTGGCGAAAGCACAGATGTCAGCGCCTTCGTAATGGACCTTGGCGGGCGAGTTCGTGCAAGAGCCGTTGCAACGGACTACCGCGATCATCGGCTCGGCGGCTTCCACCGTCAGATGAAGGACATCGGCCACCTTCTGCATGTCGGAACTGGGACAGTTCATGCCCGCCAGACTCTGTTTCTCCGTGGCGGCCTTCACACAGGCCTCAGCGAAGTTACGGCATCCGGCAAAACCACATCCGCCGCAGTTGGCTCCGGCAAGGCATTCCTCAACCTCGTCGATCAATGGGTTCTCTTCTACCTTAAAACGCTGGGCGACAATGTACAACACCAGCGCTAAGACAGCACCGAGAACGCCTAAAACAATTAGGGAAATAAGTAGAGTGTTACTCATTTGTGGATAGATTTGAGTTAGTTTTCAATTTTGCAAACTGCAAAATTAACCATTCTCACTTTTTCCACAAAGGTTTTTTTTTAGTTTTTTCGTTTACAAAGGCTCGATGCGATACTCGAACTTCTTCTTCAACTTGTCGCGACGCAGATACAAGACCAGGAAATAGGGGACAAGGGCGATGATGCTGATCAACGCCGAGAGGCCGTCGTTGAGGCCGAGGCCGAGGCAGACGAACAGCACGGCCAGCAGGATCAGGATGGGGATGAGGTAGGCGAGGACGGCGGCTTTGTTGCCTTGACCGACCCCCATGATGACGTTCACCTTTTGTAATGCATGGAACTCCTGCCCCTCGGGACGAGGCACGGTGAGGATCTTCTCCGCCTGGTCACTCATCGTACAGGCACGCTGGGCATGACAGGCAGCACAGGCGCTCTGCGTGAGGATCTTGATCTCCAGCAACTCATCGGTGATCTTGGTGATGACACCCTCATGGGCGATCTTTTCTTCATTCATGGCTTGTTTTTCGGATAGTTTTGTGGCAAAATTACTTTTTTTTTATTTTTGCAGATTATTCATGGTGACAAATGTCAAAGGAAGAGAAGAAAAAAAGCAGACTGGGTTCTTGGTATACTAAGAACTACGAAAAGGCCCGGGCATGGTATCAGAAGGACGACAACATCTTGCGTCTGGTACGTTTCCCTGGGACGAAACTCCCGTTGTTGGATGTGTTGCGCGACTTCGTCAAGCTGTTCTCCAAAGGCCGTACCATCGACCGTGCCGCCGGCGTGGCGTTCAACTTCTTCTTGGCCTTGTTCCCCTTGATCCTTTTCTTCTTCACCTTGATCCCTTACATTCCGATACCGCATCTCTACGAAAGAGTGATGATGATGATGAGGGATTTCCTGATCCCCTCTGGCACCTTGGATTACGTCAACAAGACCATCGACGGCATCATGAACCAACCGCACGACGGCTTGCTCTCCTTGAGTATTGTCCTCGCCTTGGTCTTCGGCTCCAGCGGCGTGGTGGCGTTCTTCAACGGCTTCCGTAACGTGTATGCCAACTATATCTCCGAGAAGACCTTAACGGTGAGAGGCTGGATCATCCAACGGATCTACGCCCTCGTCATGCTGCTCATCATCGGCGGACTCCTGGTGCTTTCCGTGGTGCTGATCTCCTTGGGCGGCATGGGGCTGCGACTGCTGGCTACGCATGAGATCGTCAAGGCAGGACCGTTTGTGTTCTTCCTCTTCAACTTGCTGCGTTGGATCATCGCCATCTTCGCGCTCTGCTTCGGCATCGCTTTGCTGTATTATTTCGGCAACGTCCGCTTCGATGAGCATTACCGCAAGGAGAGGAAGAAACCGGGCCGTAACGGGAAACGCTACCGCGAGTTCGTGATCTTCAGCCCCGGCGCCATTCTGGCCACTGGCTTGTTCGTCCTCGGCACGGTGGGCTTCAACCTCTACATCTCCAACTTCTCCCGATACAATGCCTTGTACGGTTCCATCGGCACCCTGATCATCCTGATGCTCTGGGTCTGGATCGTGGCCATCTTGATCTTGGCCGGCAATGACCTGAACTCGGGCATCCGCCGTGAGATCGATAAGCTGAGTGCGGAAGAAGACAGTACGCGCCGTAAGTTGATCGTCATCGAATCCCTGAAGAAGCATATCCAAATCTATGAGAGGGCATCGGAGAACCGTAACCGTAAGATCGTTGACATGAAGAAGGACCTGGAGGAGAAGATGGCAGTGATCCAGCAACTGGAGGAAGACAACAAGGACAGCGAATTGATCATCAAGGCCTATAAGGACTTCGCGGAGCAGGAGATGAAACGATCCGACAAGGAATAAGGGTATCGTCATGGGCATCGTAGCACGTCAGAGCATCAAAGGAACCCTCGCCACCTATCTCGGTGTGGCCGTGGGCATCGTGACGACCTTCTTCATCCAGACGAAATATCTCACCCCTGATGAGATCGGCCTGGTCGACGTGCTGATCCAGTCCGCCGTGTTGTTTTCGGGACTGGCCCAACTGGGTACCTGCAACTCCGCCATGCGGTACTATCCCGCCTTCAAGGATCCCGAACAGCGTGACCATGGCTTCTTTGGCTGGATGTTGATCATCCCCTTCATTGGTTTCGCCCTCTTCCTGATCGCTTTCTTCCTCTTCAAGGGAGCGATCGCCAACTATTTCTCCGAGAAGTCGAGCCTCTTCGTGGATTACATTTATTTTGTGATTCCCTTGGCCTTCTTCATGCTGTATCTGTCGGTGTTCGAGACCAACGCCAACCTGCTGATGCGCATCGTGGTGCCTCGTTTCATGCGTGAAGTAGGCCTACGGCTGATGGCGCTTTGCATCTACCTCCTCTATGGATTTCGGGTCATCTCGCTCCGGGGCATGGTCATCGCCTTCTGCGTCAGTTACGCCATCGCCACGATCGTGAATGTCATCTACCTGTTCACCCTGCATCGGGTTTCTTTCAAGATCGACCGGAAACACATCACGCCTCAGTTGAAACGGGATTTCCTGCTATATACGCTCTTCATGGTGGCGGCGGCACTGTCGGGCAATATCACCCCCATGCTCAACAAGTATTTCCTGGCTGGCATGGACGGACTGCTCTCGACGGGTATTTTCACCATCGCGGTCTATATCGCCGTGCTGGTGGAGATGCCTTATCGCTCCTTGGGCGCCATCAACATGCCGCTGATCTCGCAGGCGATGTCGGATGGCAACACGCAAGAGGCTGACCGGGTGTGCAAGAGCGTCTCGCTTCACCAGTTCCTGGTCGGCTCCTTCATCTTCTTCATCATCTGGATCAACGTTGACTTGGTGTTCGACATCATGCCGAACGGCTCGATCTACCATGCCGGGAAATGGGTGGTGTTCATCATCGGAATCAGCCGCCTGATCAACTCCACCTTGCACGTCGGCATCACGGTGCTGAACTATTCCAAGATCTACTACTACTCACTGTTCTTCACGATCCTGCTTACTGTGCTGGCCATCTTCCTGAACCTCAGGCTGATTCCGATATGGGGGATGAATGGCGCCGCGCTGGCGACCTTGTTTGCCTATACCATTCACTATATTTTGTTGTTGGCTCTCATCCGTTGGAAGATTGGGACCTCTCCATTGGCTATCGGTCACCTCAAGGTGTTGCTCGTCATGGTCGTGCTTTTCGGCCTTGACCTGCTGTGGCGACAGTTCCTGACCCAGCCGCTGCTCGGCCTCTTCGGCGACGCGAAACTCTGGTACATCTCCCTTGGAGCGTTGGTGGAAGGGGTGTTGCGCACCTTGGTGTTGCTTGCCATCGGCGTGTGGATTACTTATCGTCTGAAAGTTTCACACCCGGTCAACGAAATCTTCGAAAAATATCTTCCTTTCCTTAATAGGAAGAAATAGATTCCTTTTTGTTTACTCCGTATTTACGATCTCCGCCGGAGTCGTATGATAGTATACCTTTATTGAGCGGAGGCTTTTTCCAGGACGGACTGATAAACTTTTTCTAAGGCTTTTGCTATGCTACTCGGGGAGAAGCGTGCGATGCAGTCGGCAGAGATCTTTTGCGAATCGTAGGAATCGTAGTTTTCTCGGATGCGTCTCAGGCCTTTGGCGATGGCCTGCACGTCGTTGACGGCGACCAGGGTACCGTTGCTCTCGTTGACGAAACTCTCGGGGCCTCCGCAACGGGTGGCGACGACCGGCAAGCCGGCATAAAGAGCCTCGATGTAGGAGACGCCGAAGGTCTCACTTTCAGAAGCCAGGACAAAAGCATGGCAATTTTTGTATATCTCGTTGATCTTCGTCCGCTCCAACGGACCGGTTAGGTTGACGCTGTCGGAGAGACCAAGCTGGTTCACCTGCTCTTGCAAACGCTCTTTTTCGGGACCTCCGCCGATGATGATCAACTTGTCGTCATCGTGTACGATGGCATAGGCCTGGATGAGTTTGTCGAATCCCTTGATGGGAAGGAGGTTGCCCACCGAGACGTATACGAAAGGAGTTTGCTCTACGGGTCTGCCACCGTAATGGAAGCAATGATCGTCGACCATGTTGGGGACAACCTGGCTTTGGATTCGGAAGTTCTGAAGGATGCTTTCTCTCAAGGTATCCGAGACGGTGATCAGTTGGTCGCACTGGCCAAAGGCATAGCTTGCAATCTTTTGGTCAAGTGCGCTAATTTGATCTATAGTTTTATTGAGTTTACTACTATGTTCCGTTAAGACGAGCGGGAGATGGTATTTCTTTTTCAAGATGCTCGCAATATTGCCCATGAAATAGAAGTGTGCATGGACGATGTCGGGTCTGCCTTGGGATTTCAGCATGGCTCGGAAAGGAATGAGCAACAGTCTCCTGAGCATCGGGATGCCTCTGCGGTAGACGTTGATCGGGAGGGAGAGTTCGAACACATGGACACCTTCCTTATCGTATTGGCGTAGGCCATAGGATCTTTTGAAAGAGGCTGCTCTGAAGTCGGTGGCAACAAAAGAGACTTCATGTCCGGCTTGGGCCAATGCCTTGGCTTGGTCGAACTCAAAGATGCCATACAAAGGATGGTCTTGGGAGGGTGTGCCCCTTGAAATCACTGCGATCTTCATAATGCGTTCAATAGCTCTACGTATTGTTGGGTCAAGGCCTTTCTGGAGAACCGCTCGACGGAGCGGCTGCTCTGGCTGAGGAGGGCGCCTTCACGATAGCGATCAAAGAGATAGAGGAGGTTGTCCTTCATCTTCTTCTTGTCGTCAAAACCGACCGTGACGCCTGCTTGACATTCGTTGATGATCTTGGCGGCGTCTCCGTCTTCGGGACCGATGCAGAGGATGGGCCGGCCAGCGGCGAGGTATTCAAAGAGTTTTCCCGTCAGTATGCCTTTGGCATTGGGGGTGTTGTTGATGAAGAGCAGGAGCACCTGCGCCGAGCATTGTCGCTGGATGACCTCGTCGTGGGGTACGTAAGGGATGATGCTGACCTGGCTTTGCAGGCCGTTGGCCTCGATGGTGTCGACGATGGAGTGGTCCACCTGGCCGATAAGTTGAAGGTCGAGACGCTCTCTGAACCTATCGTTCTCCTTGCACAGCTCTCCTAAGGTTTCCCAGAACAGGGGCGCGTTGCGGTTGCTGCCCATGACTCCGACATGCGATAGGGTGAAGCGCTCCGATAGGGTGGCGTCGGTCGGGTTCATGGATGGATCCCAGTCGTACCCGTTCAGGATGACGGTCGTGTTGCGGGCACCCAGTCTTTCCAGCCCCGCATTCATGTCAAAGCTGACGCCCACCACGTGATCTGCCTGGGTGAGCACGGCGTGTTCCAGCTGATGTTGCTTTCGGTCGGCTCTCTTGCCCGGATGAAGGTCCTCGTAGTAGTCGATCTCTGTCCAGGGATCACGAAAATCGGCGATCCAGGGGAGACCGAGTTTCGCTTTCAGCTTCATGGCGATGAGATGCGTGGAATGGGGCGGTCCGGTGCTGATGACGGCGTCGACGGGATGGTCCTTCAGGTATCGCTTCAGATAGCGCACCGAAGGCTTGATCCACCAACGGCGAGCGTCGGGGATGAAGAGGTTGCCGCGGATCCATACGGAGAGACGGTCTTTCCAGGTTTTCTTCTTGTCGTTTTCCTGAATGAATCCGGCCTTCACGGTCTCTTCTTTCTTGATGCCGAGGAACTTCTTATAAATACTATATGGCTCCAGGATCGGTCGTCGGATGATCTCGGTGTCCGGGGCGACATCCTTTTCAAGGGAATGGTCAATGACAGGGTATTCGGCGTCCTTTGCGGTGTAGATCACCGGTTGCCAACCATATTCAGGGAGGTATTTGGACATCTTCAGCCAACGCTGGACGCCACTACCGCCTGAAGGAGGCCAGTAATAGGTGATGATCAGGACACGTCTCATGCCTGTGCTTTTTTCTTCTTGTTCTGAGCGATGAGGGTATAGACGATGAACCCGACCAGGCCCAGCACCAGGATCAAGGAACTGACCAGGGCGATGGCGTTGCCGACCGTCCATATCTTCGGGGTGTATTCCATCATGATCTGATGTTCGCCGGCAGGGATCAAGGCGGCCCTTAGGAGGTAATTGGCGCGCAGCAGAGGATGTTCTTGGCCGTCAAGGTACAGCTTCCATCCGGTGTCGCTCCAGATCTCTGAGAACACCACAAGTCGTTCTTGGGAGGCATTGAAGCTATAGGTGAGCCTGTTGGGCTTGTATTCCGTCAAGGTGATTTGTCCCTGGAGCGTGCCGGGAACCGAATACGTTCCCACGAGCGACTGGAACTCCTTATGGAGGATGGCTTCATGGCGCAGGTCGGTCGTGGCGAGGGCATCGAACTCTTCGTTAGGAGTGTCTACCCATTTTACGTTATTGACCAGCCATGCATTGCCAAAGGCGTAAGGATTCGTCAGGGGGTCGGAATTGGGGTCGTAGATGATGTATTTGGTGTTCAGCATGTTAAGGATACGTTGACCCTGTAACCCTTGGAACAAGCCTTCTTGGGTGCTGGCTTTTTGGAAAATGGCGCTGAATTGTTTGACTTCGGGATTGAGGTAACCCGAGATGAGGTCTTGGTAACGACGAAGTTTGGCGCCATGATAGCCACCGACCGACTTGTGGAAGTAGGAGGTGCTGGCATCGTTGAACACGTCTTTGGTCAGGTTAAGCACCCTGAAGTCGGGCGCCTGATCGGCAAGGATGGCTTTGTCGGCCTTGCTGGGACTGAAGGGCTTCTCGGCTAGTTGTTTGCTGATGAAGTTGCTGTTGTTGAGGTAGCGCTTGTCGATGGGGAAGATGTCAATGACCACCAGCGCCGCCAGGATGATCATGGCAGGGGTGGATTTCAGCTTGCCCTTGCCGAAGAAGAACAGTGGCACGGCGGAGAGAAGGATCAGAATCAAACTGCGTAAGGTGTCTTTCCGGAAGATGGCCATGCGGACATTCTCGAGTTGGCTTGAGAAAGCGGAATAGATGGCGCCGTCCTTGCCTGAACACAGTCGGGCGAATTGTTCGGCTTCGTTCTGGCTTAGGAAATTGAAGAACAGTTTCGGAGCGATATAGAACACCAGACAGATGCCCGCCGTGGCAATCAATGCGATATAGAATTTACGGCTATTTTTCTTGAAACTCTCAGGGCTTTTGAGAATCTCGGCCAGACCGAGGAGACCCAACAAGGGCATGCATACTTCGGCGATCACCAAGGTCATGGAGACGGCCCTGAATTTGTTGTACCCGGGGATGTAGTCGATAAAGAAGTCGGTGAATCCCATGAAATTCTTGCCCCAACTGAGGAGTATGGACAGGAGTGTGGCGATAAGCAGTGCCCATTTCAGTTCTCCTTTCACGGTGAGCGCGCCCAGGATAAACAAGAACACGATGATGGCGCCCACATAGACGGGTCCGCTGGTGCCTGGCTGGTCGCCCCAGTAGGCATTGCTTTGGGCGATGTTGGAACGGTATTGGCGGTCGGCTTTTTCAAGAGCAGGGTTGTCGTTGCCGATGTAGGCCGAGGCGCCGCCTTTGGCGTTAGGGATGAGCAAACTCCAGGTCTCGCCCTTGCCATAGCTCCATTGGGTGATGTAGTCGCGATCAAGGCCTTTGGTTTGGTTGGACTCCCCGTCTTGCCCTTGCGTCAAGATGGGTTTGCCACGGGTGGTGTCCTTGCTAAAGGCGTAGTTGGCATAGAGGGTCGTGGCGTTGGTCAAGACTCCCATCAAGGCAGCGATGACGAGGATTAGCGTGGCTTTGAAGAAATGTCCGATTCGTTTCTCCCTGATGGATTTGATGAAGACACCGACGACAATGCAGATGACGATGATCAGCAAATAATAGGTGATTTGCAGATGACCTGCCATGATCTCCAAGGCCAAGGCAATGGCGGTCACTATACTGCCCCACAGGTATTTGCCTTTGTAGGTGAGCAGGATGCCTGCGATGACAGGAGCCATGTAGGCCATGGCCATGGCTTTGCTGTTGTGCCCCGCTCCGATGATGATGAAAAGATAGGAAGTCAACCCGTAAGCCAATCCTCCAATGAAACTGACCCATAGGCTACAGTCCAGGACCAGCAGGAGGAAAAAGAAACCTACCATGCTGATAAAGACCGCGCCGATAGGGTGGGGGAACCCCGCGGACAGGATGCTTTGTATAGGCTTCATCAGGTTGCTGTTGCTGCTCACGGAGATATTCCAAGCGGGCATCCCTCCGAACATCGAGTTTGTCCATAAAGTCTGCTCGCCAGTACTCTCCCGATAGTCGACAATCTCTTTCGACATGCCCTTGTGCATCTCTATGTCGTGTTGCTTGATGCGTTTGCCTTCAAGGATGGGGGAGAAATAGATCAAGGTGACCAGCGCGAAAAAAAGGATGCAGGCCACGATCCCTATGGCTTTTTTGTTCTTTGCGAAGAATGCGTTTTTCATCAGAATGAACGAGTTTACAATTTGGCTGCGAATTTACGATATTTTTTAATACTTTTGCCTCGTAAAGGGCAAGAACATCAATGAAAATCGCGATCATCGGACCGGCTTATCCCTATCGGGGCGGCATTGCTGCTTTTAGCGAGCGGTTGGCCCGTGAGTTCCAGTCGGAAGGCCACGAGGTGAAGCTCTATACCTTTACTCTGCAGTACCCGGCCTTTCTGTTTCCAGGGAAGACGCAGTATGCGGATGGACCAGCACCGGAGAACCTGGACATCATGCGATGCATCAACTCAACGAATCCTTTCCATTGGAGGAAGGTTGCCCGTGACCTCAACCGATATCAATATCAGGTGGTGATTTTCGCTTATTGGATGTCTTTTTTTGCGCCATGCTATACGGCCATTGCCCGTGGGTTGAAAGATGCCAAGTGTATTGCGTTGGTTCACAATATGATACCTCATGAGAAGTCATTGCTGGACAAGTTGTTTGCGCCGCGTTTTGTGAAAACGATGGATGGCTTTGTCACCCTATCGAAGTCGGTGTTGGACGATGTGACGAAACTTGACCGGTGGCAGAAGCCAAAGACGTGGTCGCCGCATCCTGTGTATGATCATTTTGGTGCCGTTGAGCCTCGCGAGAAAGCCTTGGAGCGGCTGGGCCTCGATCCACAATATCGTTATCTGCTCTTTTTCGGACTGGTTCGCGCCTACAAAGGTCTGGATTGGCTGCTTGAGGCGTTTGCCGACGAACGTCTGCGGAAATATCCGTTGCGCTTGTTGGTGGCAGGTGAGTTTTACGATGCCAAGGAGCCATACCTGGAGATCATCCGTTCGCATGGCTTAGAAGCGGAGGTTATCGTTCATGATACGTTTGTCCCTGACCATCAGGTGAAAGACTATTTCAATGCCGCCGACATCGTGGTGCAACCCTACAAATCGGCTACCCAGAGTGGGGTGACGCAGATCGCTTACCATTTCGGGAAGCCCATGCTTGTGACCAATATCGGTGGACTGGAAGAGATTGTTCCCAATGGAGAAGTCGGTTATGCGGTTGCGCCTAATGTCCATGACATTGCCGATGCGCTGGTCGATTTCTTTGAAAATGATCGATTCGAGCCATTTAAGGCAAATCTGCTGAAGAGAAAAGAACTATATTCGTGGCCGAGACTTACTGAGGCCATCTCCTCATTAATAATGAAGTGTTGAAATGAAAAAGTTGATTTCGTTACTTACGAAGATATTTCCCCGTCAGTTTCTGATTCGGTGCAGTTACTTGTTTAGTTTTCTGATTCGTCCCTTTTATTGGGGCAACAAGGTGGAGTGTCCCGTTTGTGGAAAGCATTTCCGTAAGTTCCTGCCTTATGGCTACGGTGAGGCGATGGACAACCGGCTTTGCCCGAACTGCCTCTCGTTGGAGCGCCACCGTCTGCTATGGCTTTATCTGAAGGAGAAGACGGATTTCTTCACGGCACCGTTGAAGGTGTTGCATTTTGCTCCTGAACAGCCTTTCCTGAAGCGTTTCCGTGCCTTGAAGAACCTGGATTACACCACCGCCGACCTGGATTCGCCCATCGCTGACTTGCATCTGGACGTGACCGCGATCGACCAGCCCTCGGACACCTATGACGTGGTGATCTGCAACCATGTGTTGGAGCATGTGAGTGATGCCAACAAGGCCTTCAAGGAGATCCAGCGGGTGTTGAAGCCCGGGGGATGGGCCATCCTGTTGGTGCCGATCAACCCTGACATCGACACCTTTGAGGACCCCTCGGTGACCGATCCCAAGGAGCGGGAGCGCCTCTACGGGCAATATGACCATGTGCGTCAGTTCGGTCGCGATTACGGCGAAGTGCTTCGCCAGGCAGGTTTTAAGGTAGATGAGGACCGCCTCTATTACGAGTTGCCCGAAGCGCAACGTAATAGAATGCGTTTAGCCCGCCGCGGCGAGGAACTCATCTATCGCGTCATGAAATGATTTGTAACCGCATCCTGCAGGGATGCTATATATGTAGAGAAGGCCCCCGAAAATCGGAGGCCTTCTCAATATACCTTAAAATAAGAAATAGAAACGGCTTCTATCTTTATTTTAATACTCGTCAGAAACGGTGAGTTTCTTTCTGCCCTTGGCTCTTCTGCGGGCTAACACCTTACGGCCGTTGGCAGTTGACATTCTTTCTCTGAAACCATGCTTGTTTCTGCGTTTTCTGTTCGATGGTTGAAAAGTGCGTTTCATCTTTGTATCTATTATTTGTTATTCTCTACAAACCCTTGATTTTGGGACTGCAAAATTACGAATAAAATCTATTGATGCAACTTTTTTTTGAAAAAATGTCAAAAAAACCTGTTTTCATTCCTTGACGATTAGGCTTCAACGTCCTTTAACGGGATGTTTCTCAAGGTCTCCACGAGGAACTCCCAGAACGGGGCGACGCTTTCGATGAGCAGGGCTTCGTCAGGGGAGTGCGGGTGGACGAGGGTCGGTCCGAAGGACACCATATCCCAGTTCGGGTACTTGGATCCGAGGATGCCGCACTCGAGGCCGGCGTGGATGACCATGACCTTAGGCTCTTTGCCGAACTTCTCGAGGTAGACCGACTTCATGGTGTTGAGGATCGGTGACTGGGCATTCGGTTTCCAGCCAGGGTAGTCGCCGGTGGAGTAGGCCTCGGCGCCGTTGTCGGTGAGGTTCTTGCGGATCTGCTCGGCCAGTTTGTCCTTCTCGGCGTCGACGAGGCTACGGGTGAGGCATGCGGTGACGATCTTGTCCCCGTCCATCTTGATGGTGGCAAGGTTCGAAGAGGTCTCGGTGGTGCCTTCGAAGTCTTTTGACATGGCGATTACGCCGTTGGGGTAGCGGGCGATGGCGCAGAAGAAGTTATCCTGCGTCTTGAGGTCGATGACCTTCTCGGGCATATCGGCGGGATCGCAGAGGACGGCGGCTTCAGGCTCGATGCCTTCGAACTCTTCTTTCACGATGGCTTCGTATTCCTTGGCGTATTCCTCGAACTCCTCTTTCTTGGCGGTGGGGACGACAACGATGGCCATGGCTTCTCTTGGGATGGCGTTACGGAGGCTGCCGCCGTCGATGCAGGCCATGCGGAGGCCGTATTTCTCAGCGGCCATGAGCATCATGGTGTTAAGCACCTTGTTGGCGTTGGCGCGGCCCAGGTTGATGTCCATGCCGGAGTGTCCGCCTTTCAGGCCTTTCACGAAGAGACGGTAGGCGGTCATGCCCTCGGGGACGGCTTCGTAGTTAGGCGTGAAGGTTCCGATGGTGTCGACGCCTCCGGCGCAACCCACGTAGAGTTCGCCTTCGGTCTCAGAGTCCATGTTGAGCAGGATGTCGCCGTGGAGGATGCCGGGTTTCAGGAGGTTGGCACCGGTCATGCCGGTCTCTTCGTCGATGGTGAAGAGGGCCTCGATGGGACCATGTTGCAGGTCGGTGGCTTCGAGGACAGCCATGGCAGCGGCAGCGCCCAGTCCGTCGTCAGCGCCGAGGGTGGTGCCGTTGGCTTTCACCCATCCGTCTTCGATATGGGTCTCGATGGGATCATTCTCGAAGTCGTGGTTGTTGTCGGCGTTCTTCTGCGGAACCATGTCGAGGTGGGCTTGCAGCACGACACCCTTGCGGTTCTCCATGCCTGGGGTGGCAGGTTTGCGCATGATGACGTTACCACAGTCGTCGACCATGGTCTCCAGTCCGTGGTCCTCGCCCCATTGTTTCATGAAGGCGATGACTTTGGCTTCTTTCTTTGATGGACGCGGGATCTGCGTCAGGCTGTAAAAGTTTCTCCAGATGCCATTCGGCTCTAAATCTTTAATGCTTGTCATAGGCGTTTATTATTTGTAGATGATTTTTGTTTTTCGAATCCGCTAAAATAAGGAAAAATTTCCATTTTTATGCGAAGGAGTTCTTTTTTTTGCTGTAATTGTTCTACATGCGCACCACTTTAAAATACAGCGTCAAGTTGAAGAACGGCCAATGTTTATCAAATCGCCTGCAAATCCGTCAGTCGCTTATAGACGCCACCCAAGGCGATTAACTCGTCGTGCTTGCCGCGCTCGATGATCTGGCCTTTCTGTAACACGATGATCTCATCGGCGTGCTGGATGGTCGACAGGCGGTGGGCGATGACGATGGAGGTGCGCTGGCTCATCACCTTCGACAAGGCATCCTGGACCAGCCGTTCGCTTTCCGTATCCAAGGATGAGGTGGCCTCGTCCAAAATCAGGATGGGCGGGTTCTTCAGGACGGCGCGGGCGATGCTCAACCGTTGACGCTGGCCGCCGGAGAGGTTCATGCCTCGGTCGCCGATGGTGGTGTCGTAGCCGTCTTCCATCTCCATGATGAAATCGTGGGCGTTGGCGATCTTGGCGGCTTCGACGACGGCTTCCTTCGAGACGTTCTCCATGCCGAAGGCGATGTTGTTGAAAACGGTGTCGTTGAAGAGGATGGTGTCCTGGGTGACGATGCCCATCAATCCGCGGAGGTCGCTGATCTTGTAGTCGCGAAGGTCGTGTCCGTCGAGCAGGATGCGCCCCTCGCTGACATCATAGAACCGAGGCAGCAGGTCCACCATGGTGGATTTGCCTCCGCCGCTTTCCCCGACGAGGGCGACAACTTTGCCTTTTTGGATGCTGAGGTTGATGTCTTTCAGCACGTCGTCCTTGCCATAACGGAAGCTGACGCCTTGATACTCAATGGACTGGTTGAAGCGGTCGGTGCGTATCGGGTTCTCCTTGTCAGTGATGACCTCGTCGGCATCCAGGATCTCGAAGATGCGATCCGCCGAAGCGACACCTTTCTGGATGTTGTAGTAGCCTTGCGAGAAGGACTTGGCGGGGGAGATGATCTGCGAGAACACCACGATGTAGGTGATGAAGTCGGCGGCCCCGATGTTGCTGCCCCCGCTAAGGATGAGCTTGCCTCCGAACCAGAGGACAATGATGACGACGATGGCGGAAAGGAACTCGCTCATGGGCGAACTCATCTCGCGTTTGCGATGTACGCCCAGCAAAGTCTTGGAATAGGCCTTGTTCTGTTCATCAAACTTCTCTTCCGAATAACGGATGGCGTTGAATCCCTTGATGATACGCAGCCCGGAGATGGACTCCTCGATGGTGGAGATCATGCCTGCCAACCGGCTCTGGCTCTCCTTCGACTGTTTCTTGAGGGCCTTGCCGACCTTGCCAATGAGTAGTCCCGCGATAGGGAGGATGACCAGGACGAAGAGGGTGAGCTTGGGACTGAGGGTGACCATGAAAGCGAAATAGAAGATGATGGTCAGCGGGTCTTTGATGAGCATCTCGATCCAGTTGAGGATGGAGACCTCCACCTCTTGCACGTCGGTGGTGATGCGCGCCATGATGTCTCCCTTCTTCTGTTTGCTGTAGAACGAGAGAGGAAGGATGAGGATCTTGTTGTAGATGTCGCGACGTAGATCCTTGATGGCGCCTACCCGTGCCTTGGCCATGAAGTAGGAGGCGCAAAAACGTCCGAGGTTCCGGAAGAAAAAGGCGACCAGCAGGAAGAGGCACACGAAGACCAGGGCGTAGGCATGTCCCTTCTCGAGGATGATGTTGCTCATCACATAGTTGAGATAGCCGATGAGATAGTCCGAGGAGAGATGGAACTCCGGCTTCGCCACGGCTTGGATGGCGTCGGTCTGGAACAATAGGTTCAGGAAAGGCACCACGAGGGCGAAGGAGAACAACGAGAAGAAGATGGCCATCAAGTTGAAGATCAGATTCAACACGACGGAGAACCAATAAGGCTTCACATACGACATGATCCGTTTGAATGGCCGTCTTCTCTTCATGGTTTAGTAGTTGTAGCCGGTGTAGTTTTCCGGGGTGATGGCTCTCAGCTCTTCCTTGATGCTTTCCTTGACGGGCAGGCCGTTGATGAACGCGTCGATGCTGGCCTTGTCGATATGCTTGTTGGTACGGGTGAGTCCCTTCAGCAGTTCGTAGGCCCCTTCCACCTGTTCGCGTCGCAGGATGGTCTGGATGGCCTCGGCCACGACGGCGTAGTTCTGCTGCAGGTCTTGGCGGATCTTGTCTTCGTTGAGCAGGAGCTTGTCCAGGCCTTTCATCAGCGACTTCAGGGCGATCAGGGTGTGTGCGATCGGCACGCCGATGTTGCGGGTGACCGTGGAGTCAGTGAGGTCGCGTTGCAGACGGCTGATGGGCAACTTCGTGCTGAGGAAGGTGAGGACGGCGTTGGCCATGCCGAGGTTGCCTTCGGCGTTCTCGAAGTCGA
>JAEEGL013631468.1_pt1 | contig 38078 bp, 36 predicted proteins | sample 9134231 | NCBI WGS metagenome assembly JAEEGL01 (sample SAMN16246548, study PRJNA631951) | gut metagenome | biome: gut microbiome; feature: rumen; material: fiber-attached | host: Bos | place: Iran: Karaj | collected 2018-10
AGGTCTTCCTGATGGACGAGCCTCTGTCCAACCTGGACGCCAAGCTGCGTGTTCAGATGAGAACCGAGATCACCAAGCTCCACCAGAAGCTGCAGACCACCTTCATCTACGTTACCCACGACCAGACCGAGGCCATGACCATGGGCTCCCGCATCGTGGTTATGAGGGACGGCTTCATCCAGCAGTGCGATTCTCCCCAGAACCTGTACGACTATCCCACCAACCTGTTCGTTGCCGGATTCATTGGCTCTCCCCAGATGAACTTCTTCAACGTCACCCTGCAGAAGGAAGCCGGCGGCGTATGGGCCATCTTCGGCGAGAACAGGATCAAGGTTCCCGAGGAGAAGCTCGAGAAGTTCAAGTCTGACGAGTGCATCGGCAAGGAAGTCATCATGGGCATCCGTCCCGAGAACATCTCCGACAGCAAAGAGACCATCGCCAAGTTCCCGGATGCCACCATCAAGTGCCACGTGGAAGTGGTCGAGCTGATGGGTTCCGAGACCTACCTGTACCTGTCCACTACCGGCAAGGACGGCAACATCATCGCCCGCGTCGATCCCAGGTCCACCAGCCGCACCAACGACGATATCACCGTTGCGTTCGACACCAGCCGTCTCCATTTCTTCGACAAGGATTCTGAGACCACGCTGCTGGACAGATAACAGATTGCTAAAATAACACAAAATACCGCCGCTGAATCGATGGTTTCTCTTGCCAATCCTTTCAGCGGCGGTTATAATATATATAAAAAGGGGGAGTTGGCATGTATCTGAATCAACATATTCTGGCACGGATCTCAACGATCTTCTCGCAGCTTTCCATGCCTGTGCTTTTGATCGATCACAACGGTCAGGTGATATTGCCGGAATCGAACAATAAATCACTTACGCTTCCGGAGCAGCTGCTTGCTGACCCCTATACTCCGTATATCAACGGCGCATTTACCCTGATCGGCACCAACGAAGCGGAACCCATGTTCCTTTGCTTTTCAGGCAACAGCCAGGAAGTGGTAAGCTGCGCAAAACTCTGCGCTCAGCTGGTGAACATTGCTCTTAAGGATGACAAAGGCGCTGCATCGGCGGACAACAGCATGCGGCTCATCCTGGAGGGTGAAGTGGAATCCGGGGAAATCGAAGCTATCGCAAACGAGCAGCAGCTTGATATCGAACTGGAGCGCACCGTGATCTATGCCCACTTTACTGACGCCAAGAGCGAAAGCGTGGTTCCCATCGTCAAGAACCTTTTCGTGGGCGATCCTACCGACTATGTGTTTGAAGTAAGCCGTTATGCAGTGGCCATCATAAAGCACATCAACGAAGATGTGGAGGGCGAAGAGATCGAGCAGTATGCTGCCGCGCTGCAGAATACGTTTATGAGTGAGATGGGCGTGACTGCCCACATCGGGATCGGTTCCCCCAAAAATCATCTTACAAAGATCCACGAATCCCTGCAGGAAGCCAAAAAGGCCATCAGCATCGGAAGACTGTTCCATCCCAAGCAGCAGATATTCAACTACTCAAAGATGATTTTGGAAAGATTTCTCGCTGACATACCGGAAGAAAGCGCGCAGTCTTTCAACCAGACGCTTTTCAACAGGAAGACCGCCAAGCTCTTCAGCGAGGAAATGATCGCTACCATCGAAACGTTTTTTGAAAACAGCCTGAACCTTTCGGAGACTGCCAGGCAACTGTACATTCACAGGAATACGCTTGTTTACCGCCTGGACAAGATCCAGAAAACAGTAGGACTCGATTTGAGAGCTTTTGACGACGCGGTGACCTTTAAGCTTCTGATGCTCATGGGAAAGCTAAAGAAAGATAAGAAAACGAGGCTCTGATCACATGCCGAATTCATCCCGAAAGGCTATAACTGTATTGATCGCCGTATGCACATTTTTGTTTACGGTATTTGTGACATTTACATTTTCCACCTATCTTATCAGCGGTCAGGCTTCCGGACTTAGAGATGCAGAAGAGCCGGCTTCCGAAAAAGCCAATCTGAGCCTCGACAGGCTGGAGGATATATATACCATACTTCTTGATGAATACTATGAGGATGTTGATCCAAACGAACTTATCCTTGGTGCGATCAACGGAATGGTAAGCACACTGGATGACCCGTATACCGAGTATTCCACGCCCCGGCAGATGAGCGATACTGAGACCTCCCGCAACGGAAACTATGTAGGCATCGGTGTATCCGTGATGAGTTTTGACGATGGCTACATTTACATCAACCGTGTTTTCCGCGATACCCCTGCTCTGGAAGCCGGTCTTCAAAAAGGCGACATCATCGCTTCCGCAGACGGAAAGGAACTGAACATCACAGACGAGTTTACGCTTTCGGACGCGGTATCGTATATCAAAGGCGAAGAAGGGACGTTCGTAAAACTCGGTATCCTGCGCGGCGATGAACGGTTTGAAGCTGACGTAGAGCGAAAGAGCGTAATCGAAAATCGCGTGGATCGGCTGATGCTGGATAACGGAATCGCATATCTGCGCCTGTACGACTTTTTCGGCAATGCCGTAAACGCGGTAGACGAAGCCATTGCGTATTTCCGTGAGAACGGAGCGCAGGCGATCATATTTGACTTAAGGGACAATGGCGGAGGCGATCTGGATATCGCCATTGCCTTGGCGGACCGCTTCATGCCGGAAGGTATAGTGACCTATACCGAGAACCGCAAAGGCGAACGGATGTACTATCGCTCCGATGCAGACTCGGTCGGATTGCCCCTGGCCGTCATCATCAACGAGTATTCAGCCAGCGCCAGTGAAGTTTTTGCAGGTGCCGTTCAGGATTCAAATACCGGCGTGCTGGTCGGCACTAAGAGCTACGGAAAGGGCATCGTTCAGACCGAGTATCACTTCGCCGATGACGGTGCAGGTTTCAAGCTCACCACTTCCACGTACTACACGCCCGGCGGCAGATGCATACACGGAACCGGGCTTACGCCGGACATAGAAGCGGAAGCCAGCGTGATCACACAGGAAACGCTCACTACCGATGCTTCACCCGAAACCGACAGCCAGTTGAAAGCGGCTTACGAATACCTGCTGGAGCAGATCACAAATACAAAAACGCCATGATACGGAGAATCATCGATACGCTCAGCGCTCTGTACCCGGAAGCAAAGGCAGAGCTCCACTTTTCAAATCCGTTTGAGACGCTGATCGCTACCATCCTTTCTGCACAGTGCACCGATAAACGCGTGAACATTGTCACCGAAACGCTGTTCCGCGATTATCCGGACGCCAAGAGCTTGAGCACATTGTCACGGGAGGAACTTGAAGACAGGATCAGGGAATGCGGCCTATACCGCATGAAGGCAAAGCACATCCTTGAGGCCTGTGAGGCGATATGTTCGCAGTACTGCGGCGAGATACCCAAAACACGCGAAGCACTGACCGCTCTTCCGGGAGTAGGCAATAAAACTGCCGGCGTAGTGATGATGGCGGCATACGGCGGGGACATCATTCCTGTTGATACCCACGTGTTCAGGCTGGCTCACCGGATCGGTCTCGTGGATGACCAGGCCAACACACCGGACCGGGTAGAGCAAGCATTAAACGAATTGATACCCAAAGGCGAAAAGGCGCATATGCACCATTTGCTGATCTGGCACGGTAGACGCTGCTGCAAAGCGATAAAGCCTAACTGTGCCGCCTGTCCCCTGAAGGACGGGCTCTGCAAGTATTATAAACAAACGGAGAAAACATGTTCGTAGATAAAGTTAGGATCAAGATCAAGGCGGGAAACGGCGGGAATGGCTGTGTTTCCTTCCACCGCGAAAAGTTCGTCCAGGCCGGCGGACCTGACGGGGGAGACGGCGGACGCGGCGGAGACGTGGTTTTCGTTGCCTCCGACCGCATGCATACGCTGATGGACTTCCGCTACAAGCGTTCTTTTGTTGCAGAAAACGGAAAGGACGGCACGAACGGCAGACGCACAGGCATCAATGGCACTTCTGTCGAGATCATCGTGCCGAAGGGCACTTTGGTTAAAGATGCGCAGAGCGGACGCATACTGGCAGATATGTTCGAAACAGACGTGCCCAAGGTGCTTTTGCGCGGTGGGAGAGGCGGATACGGAAACCAGCATTTTGCCACGCCTACGCGGCAGGCTCCGAATTATGCCAAACCCGGTGAGCAGGGCTTGGGGCTGGAAGTGGAACTGGAGCTCAAATCCATAGCCGACCTGGGCCTTGTGGGATTTCCGAACGTGGGCAAATCCACGCTGCTCTCTGTAGTCACCAGCGCAAGGCCGAAGATCGCAAACTATCATTTTACCACCCTGCAGCCGAATCTCGGCATATGCAGTTATTGCGGCTATTCCTTCATCGTTGCCGACATACCCGGCATCGTGGAAGGCGCGAGCCACGGTATCGGCCTGGGTTACGAATTTCTCCGGCACATCGAGCGAACGCGCATGCTTTTGCATGTGATCGACGTCTCTGGCAGCGAAGGGCGGGACCCGCTGGAAGATTTCGATACCATTATGGCTGAGCTTGCTTCATACGGAAAGCTCAGCGAAAAGAAGATGATCGTGGCCGCCAACAAAACGGACCTTTGCGCCACAAACGAAAACCTGGAACGCCTGAAAGAAAAACTGGAACCTCTTGGCATCGTGGTGTATCCGATTTCCGCTGCCACCACAAGCGGTATAGAAGATCTGCTGAAAGCGGTAACTTCCTATCTGCGTACACTGCCGGAGGTAGAACCGTACTACGAGGAAGAAGTCTTCGTGCCGGAGAATACAGAGAAAGCATTTGAAGTCGAAAAGACAAAGGATGGGTTTACGGTTTCCGGTTCCCTGATCGACGAGATCGTACGCTCCGTAAACTTCGGTGACCTGGATTCTCTCAATTATTTCCATACATGCTTACGGAAAAACGGCATCATAGACGCACTCGTCAAGGCCGGCGCCAAAGACGGCGACACCGTGACCATACAGGAAATGGAATTTGAATTTACGGAATAAGGAGAAAGTATGACATCCAAACAGAGAGCCATCCTGCGAGGGATGGGACAGACAATGGAGCCGGTTCTGCAGATCGGCAAAGACGGCATCAGCGAAAATACGGTCAAACAGTGCTGGGACGCACTGGAAGCCCGCGAACTGATCAAGGTGACGGTGCTGAAGAACGCTTCGTATACCGCGAAAGAGGCATGCGAGGAGTTGTGTGAAAAAGTGCACGCGGAACCTGTGCAGGTGATCGGCAACCGCTTTGTGATCTATCGGCAGGCGAGGGAAAACTCCAGGATCAAACTGGAAGATCTATGCTGAGCTTTGACGAAATGGTCTCGAAGCTCCGCGCGTTCCTGCCTCCGTCCAGATTCGTCCACAGCGTGGGAGTCATGGATTGTGCGGTATCACTTGCACTCAGATATGGCGCTGACGTGCAAAAAAGCCGTATAGCCGGTTTGCTTCACGATTGCGCAAAACCTCTTAGTTCCGAAGAGATGCTGGAAGCCATTGAAAGGTGCGGCATAGAACTGTACGAAGGGGAAGAAAAGTATCCGGCTTTGCTCCATGCTCCTGCGGGCAGCGCGGTTGCCCGGGAAGAATACGGCGTTACAGACGTAGAGATCCTTCGTGCCATTCGCAGGCATACGGTAGGAGCGAAGGACATGGAGCTGCTTGACACTGTAATATATGTTGCAGACTATATTGAGCCTAACCGGAAGCCGTTTCCCGGCCTTGAAGAGATCCGAGACCTGGCGGAAAAGGATCTAATGGAAGCGAAAGCGGCCTGCGCGGACAGAACCAGGGAATACTGCGAGCAAAGAGGCCTTCCTGTTTTCAGTTTTTAACAGTTTTACACAGGAATCAGGCTTGTAAAACGGGCAGCCAAATGGCATAATAAACAAATCATCATCTATGGGGGATCGTATATGAATCTTACGGCGCTTTGGAATTATATGCAGGTTGACCTGGAGGCCGACCGCTTCGGCAGTGAAATGAAGCAATCGGCAAAACGCAAGCTGCTTATGAAAGATACAGAAATCCTGAAGGAGCAGCAGGCGCTCTTCGCGAAAGCCGAAAGCGAGATCGAAGCGATGAACGCCCACCTCGCCGAGCTTACGGCTGAATCTCAGAGGCTTGCCGGCCTTTTGAACCAGTTTGAAGCGGAGATCGGCAATGTGGAAGACATAGGCGAAGATCAGCTGGAAGAAAAGATCTTAAATGCGCAGAAGCTTATGGACACGATGATCGCGTGCGAAAGGGACCTTGCCCGCGTACGCAAGGAAGCAGACGCGAACGATAAAAACCAGACGGAGATCAAACGCCGCGCGGCAAAGGTCAAAACGGAATACGACGCTGTCAAGAAGGAATACGACATCGAATTCGCCAACGACAAGATCAGACTAAAGCAGCTCCGTGACGCGGCAGAGAAAGAGGCGGCAAAGCTTGACAAAGCTGACCTTGAAAAATACAGGCAGATCAAGCTGCACTGCACGCCGCCCATGGCCAAGCTGCTCAACAATCAGTGCACAGGCTGCTTTATGACGCTGCCGATCGGCACCCTGAGGGAGATCAAGGCAAGCGGAGAAGCGCACACCTGTGACAACTGCGGAAGACTCCTGTATCCGCAGGACTAACGCTTTTTACGAGGATGCCAGACGGTCGCAGGCGGCGAAAACCGCTTGAGGAAAGTCCGAGCACCATAGGGCAGGATGCCGGTGAAATGCCGGCGGAGGCGACTTCAGGGAAAGTGCAACAGAAATAGACCGCAGTCCTTGCGACTGTAAGGGTGGAAAGGCGAGGTAAGAGCTCACCAGCGGCCTGGCAACTCGTCCGCTCTGTAAACCCCATCCGGTGCAAGATCAGCTGAGCGATATCGGCGGCCCGTCGCGCTCACAAGCATCGCTTGAGTCTACTGGCAACTTTAGACCCAGACAGATGACCGTCCAATACAGAACTCGGCTTACAGACATCTCTCGTGAAAAGAGCCGCTCCTTTTACGGAGCGGCTCATATTTTTGAGGCGAAGTCCGACTCATTATGCGCGGGTCACGGATTCCATTATTCTCAGCATGATCGATTTCATATCCGCGTAGCGGGAAACAGGACCGGAGAAATTCATGCAGTATATCCTGCGGTCGTAGGTCGCTATGATCGCGAAACCCTGCATGGGTTCGCCGTTGTCGTCAGTATAGGTGTATTCGCCGGAGTAACCTTTGAATTTCACCAATGTGTAATCCCGGGAGATATTGCCGTTCCATTTGAAGTCGGCGTATACAGCGCCCATATCGCTCATAAGCTCGCGGAGCTCGGCGCGCATCTTGTTTGCGTCGGGCTGAGAGGACTTCTTTTTGTTTACAAAAGCCACTCGGAAAGCGCTTACGTCATCTGGGGTAGGCTCCATATAGACGCGGTATCTTTCTCCGATGGCGACCTGCTCCCAATGGGTAGGAACCATGTAGGTCATGCCACGCTCCGCATCGTTCTTCCACTGGAGAACGTACTGACCGCTTGTAAGCAGCGGTATGGGAGTGGGAGTGGGTACAGGCGTTACAAAGGGGGTAGGGGTCGGCGTGGGTGAGGGAGTAGGATCTGCGTTCTTTTTTGCGGCATATGCGCTGGTAGACAGCACCGAGGAAAAGACGAGTAGCAAGCAAAGAAAAAATGAAAATGTCTTTTTCATCATTATACCTCCGGAGATTGGGTATCGCCGTGCGCGGCAATTTGCTCGTTGAGAAGATAGATGTCTCCGCAGCCCAGCGTAACAACGGAATCGCCTTTGCTCCAATGGGCGCGCAGGTATGCTTCCGCATCGTCAAATGACGGAGTCAGATGGGCGTGTACGCCGTTTTCCAGCATGGCATCCACCAGCATGCCGCTGTTGATATCGCCGGGATCGACTTCTCGGGCGGCACAGATATCTGTCACAAGCACTTCGTCAGCGTCATCAAAGCATTTGGTGAACTGCTCGAACAGGGTCTTGGTGCGGCTGTAGGTATGCGGCTGAAGCACAGCCCAAAGACGGCCTTTCGCCTGCTTGCGCGCGACGGAAAGAACAGACGCTGTCTCAGTGGGATTGTGGCCGTAATCGGTATATACCATAACGCTGTCTGTAACGCTCGTAAGCTCGTAACGTCGCTGTACGCCTTTAAAGTCGTGAAGCGCACGGGCTACCACGTTCATGGGCAGCTGGGAGTTGTTGGCTACCGAGACGACGGCCAGGGCGTCAAGGAGATTGTGCTTTCCAGGTACGCTTAACTCTATCTCCACCAGCGGGTGGCCGAAATAGGTAACCGTAAAGCTGGCCCTGTCCATCTCATCAAAGTAGACATCCTCTGCCCGTATCACGTTCTGAGGTTCAAGGCCGTAAGAACAGGTGCGGCAGGAAAGGCTTTCCAGAAGGCGGTAAACACGCCTGTCGTCGCCGCAGCCGTATACGCAGCCTTCATGGGGGACGAGGTTCGCAAAACGTTTGAAGGCATTTTCGATGTCGTCGATATCCTTGTAGAAATCCAGGTGATCTTCGTCTATGTTGGTGATCACAGCCTGATCGGGGAGAAAGCTCCAGAAGCTGCCTTTGTATTCGCATGCCTCGCAGATAAACGTTTCGCCGGTGCCGAGCTTTGTGGAACCGCCGATCGCCGGCAGCTCTCCGCCGATATGGATCGTCGGGTCTTCGCCCGCGGCTTCGAAGACTTCCGCCATCATAGCGGTGGTAGTGGTTTTGCCGTGGGTGCCGGAAACAGCGATGGCGTTGTGATAATGGGCCATCAAAAGACCGATCAGGGTGCAGCGCTCGATCTGCTCGATGCCGTGCTCCAAAGCGTACATGCGTTCCGGATTGGATTCGGGGATGGCGGCAGAATAGATCACCAGATCGCTGCCTTCCACATTTTTGCCCTCATGCCCGATAAATACGCGCATCCCGGCATCTGCCAGCGCGTCGGTCTTATGGTTTGCTGTACGGTCTGAGCCGCTCACTTCGCAGCCGTGCCATTGCATCAGCTTTGCAAGACCGCTCATGGAGCTTCCGCCAATGCCGATAAAGTATATTTTTTTACCGAAATAGTCTCTGATATCCATGAAGTACCTCCATTTGCGCTTATATATTATACCCTTCTCGGCGGGATTTGGCAATACGGTTTTTCCGTCTCGGTTAAGACTGCATTTGAATTGTGATAAACTTTTCGTTTGTTCTATCAATATTTGCAAAGGTGTATTATAATGCTTTTTGAAAACCGAATGTTCGGATTTGGAGGACGGATGAATGGAGCGTACAAAACGAACGGAGAGACTGGGAGTCATTTCTGAGATCCTTGTTTCTTCTCCCAATACACTGCACAGACTGAACGAATTTGTTGAGCTGTTCGGGGTGGCAAAATCCACGATCAGCGAGGATATAGACATTCTGACAGAGTCGATCGCATCTCACGGACGCGGAAGGATCGATACAATATCCGGCGCGGCGGGCGGAGTAAAATATGTGCGTTCCATGAGTGCCCAGGTCGCTGCTCAAACAATCAAGGAAGTAGCCAAAGAGCTTTCACAGCCCGGAAGGCTGCTCCCGGGCGGCTTTCTGTACAGCTCCGATGTTGCGTCCGATCCAAAGATCACAAGTGCGCTGGCTGAGATCATTTCGGTCCGCTATCTTGAAAACCGTCCGGACTTCGTGCTTACTATGGAGACCAAGGGCATTCCGCTGGCCGTCATGACTGCAAAGACCCTAGGGGCCAGATGCGTTATCGCACGCAGAGATTCCAAGGCCTATGAGGGCAGCGCAGTAAAGATCAATTACACCTCGGGAAGCGACAACGCACGCATAGACACCATGGCTATTTCCAAGCGCGCCGTAAAGCCCGGGGAGAAAGCGCTCATCGTGGACGATTTCGCAAAGGGCGGCGGAACGCTGCAAGGTATGGCGGATATGATGAAGGAATGCCAGGCAGAGGTCCTTGGCATCGAAGTGATGATCAGCACGCGCCTGCCGCTTGATAAGCAGTGTCCTGAATTTTCTTCGCTGATGTGGCTCAACGGATTCGACCGCCTCAGCAATTCCTGCGACGTGACGGCGGACAGCAGATTTTTGAATTGACATGGCGGCTCATCGGGTGTAAAATAGAATATCACATATGTCGGGCGGCATTTTGTGCCGCCTCGCATTTTCGGAGGAATCATGTACATTATCGTCGGGCTTGGAAATCCGGGCAGGGAATACGCCGAGACATATCACAATACGGGCTTCAGAGTGCTCGACATACTGGCGCAAAAGCATGATATCTGTATCGACCGGAACAAATGCAAAGCGCTCATAGGCGAAGGCTTCTTAGGCGGCAAAAAGACGATACTGTGCAAACCGCAGACCTATATGAATCTTTCCGGTGAGAGCGTCGTACAGCTGATAAACTGGTACAAATGTGAACCTGAAGAAATGCTGATCGTATACGACGATGTAGACCTCCCTGTGGGCAAGGTGCGTTTCCGCACCTCCGGAAGTGCCGGAACGCATAACGGCATGCGAAACATCGTAAGACTTAGCGGGCGCAGCGATTTCCCGCGGATACGCGTAGGCATCGGCAGGCCGCCGGAGTATATGGACCTGAAGGATTATGTGCTTTCTGCCGCTCCGAATGAAGACAGGCAGACCTTGCTTGAAGCGATGCAAAAAGCAGCTTCAGCTGTTGAAACCTATATAACAGACGGAACAGACGCCGTAAGAGCTTTTGTGGGGAAGTGAAATGAACGAAAACAAAGAAATGAACTGTATCCTCGGTCTCCTTTCCGATTTGCAGCCGTCAAAGCAGCTGCTTAAGGCGATTGAGGATAAACGCGTAATCAATATAAGCGGGCTTGACGAAACGGCAGCTTCTGCCATCGTGGGCCTGATCCGGAAACAGGCGAAAAAGCCTGTAGTTTTCGTGTGCGAAAACGAGCTGCTTGCGCGCAGGAACGCGGAGGATCTGAACAGTCTGGGCGTTTCAGCAAAGGTGCTGCCGCCTCCGGAGATCTCATTTTTAAAAGCGGATGCCAGCAGCCGGGAAGTGAGCATACAGCGCCTGGGCGCTCTTGGTGACTTTCTGACAGACAGGATACATGTGCTCGTTGTTCCTACAGAATCGCTTCTTGTGCGAACTCTGAGCAGTGCGCAGTTTATGTCCAACTGCATAAGCGTGCAGGCCAACGATACGCTCAGACCCGATGAGCTGATTTTAAGGCTGTGCAATGCCGGCTATGAACGCACGGCTTTAGTGGAAGCGCGCGGGCAGTGCGCCCTTCGCGGCGGCATCGTGGATGTGTACCCGATCGGTATGCCCAATGCCGTAAGAATCGAATTCTTCGACAATGAAGTGGATTCCATCCGTGAATTTGACGTTCTAACCCAGCGGAGCCTTGGCCATATTCAGGAGGCCTGCATTTACCCCGCACGCGAAGCGCTGTTTACCGATGATCAGGCAGTCGAGGCTGCCGAAAGGCTTAAAAAGATGCTCTCCTCCGAATCGACCGAGGAAAAGCTTGACAGGCAGCGCACCATCGAAAAACAATTTGACCTTCTCCCGTTCGAGCAGTTCTTCGAGATGACAAAAACAGAAGAAGGAGACGAAGATTCCGACGAGCTGCCTTCCATGTGGGACCTGCAGCCTGCAGAAAAGGAAGATATTCCCAAAGCAGTCAAGCGCCATACGTCCGCTTTGGAAAAGCGGTTCATGCCCATCGTGGACGCGCTTAGGAACCACAGGACCGTAGAGATCGGACACACGCTCACCTCCGTTTTGAATACCGAAAGCGCGGACGTGCTTTCCCTGAAAACGGAAGCGCTTGTTATTTTTGAGCATCCTGACCGTATCAAGCAGCGCTGCATCGGCCTGAAGGACGATTTCCTGCTGAATTACAAGGCTGCATTCGAGAGGGGAGAAGCCCTGAAAGAGCAGGCGGATCTCCTTCTGAACTATGAACAGATCCTGGAAGATGCGAAGAAGCACACGATCGTTTCGGCAGACGCTTTCCTGAGGTCGCAGTACGATATTGCACCCCAGGCGCTGATCAAATTCGAATCTGTTGGAACGCCCGGCTTCAGCATGAACATGCGGGACCTCGCCTCCGAGGTCAAACGCCTGAAGGAGAAAAATGCCTATATCGCGCTTCTGTCCGGCGGCGTTGCCAGAGGCCAAAGGCTCAACCGCGCTTTTTCAGAAGAAGACATGATCGTTCCCTTCCTGGAAGAGCTTCCGGATCAGCTGACCCGCGCGCTGCCGGTGATACTGCCGATCAACCTTTCCTCTGGTTTTTGTTTCCCGGAACTTGACCTGTACGTGTTCTGCGAAGACGATATCTTCGGAAAAGGCAAGCAGAAGCGCAGGGCGTCCACCAGCGCCGACAAAAAGATGAGCGCCTTTACCGAGCTGAAGGTGGGCGATTTCGTGGTGCACGAAAACCACGGTATCGGCCAGTACTTAGGCACGGTGCGGATGAGCATTGACGGAACGCTGCGGGACTTTCTGAATATCCGCTATGGCGGTACAGACAAACTGTATGTGCCCACCGATCAGATGGACCGCATACAGAAGTATATCGGTTCGGAAGGCGAAGTGCCGAAACTGAACCGCCTCTCCGGCGGAGACTGGCAAAAGCAGAAAGCGCGTGTTAAGCGCGCCATCAAAGAGATCGCTGGCGACCTGATCAAACTGTACGCGGAACGCTCCACAGCGCCCGGCTATGCGTTCGGTCCCGATACGCCCTGGCAGAAGGAATTCGAAGAAGCATTCCCCTTTGAGGAGACCCCTGACCAGGTGACGGCCATATCCGAGATCAAGCACGATATGGAACAGCCTCTGGTGATGGACAGGCTGCTGTGCGGCGACGTTGGATACGGAAAGACGGAAGTTGCGCTGCGGGCAGTATTCAAATGCGTCGTTGAAGGAAAGCAGGCGGTATTGCTTGCGCCCACCACGATCCTGGTGCAGCAGCATTATGCCACCGCGCTCAACCGCTTCGGCAATTTCCCAGTGCATATAGACACGCTGAGCCGCTTCAAAACGCCAGCTGAACAAAAAGAAGTGATTCGGAAGCTCAAGACCGGCGAGATCGACTTTGTGATCGGTACGCACCGGCTATTGAGCAAGGAGATTGAATACAAGGATCTGGGGCTGCTTGTGGTGGACGAAGAACAGCGCTTCGGCGTGGGCCACAAGGAAATGATCAAGCAGTACAAAAAGAGCGTGGATGTGCTTACGCTTTCGGCTACGCCCATACCGCGCACGCTGCATATGTCCATGGTGGGCATACGCGATATGTCCATTCTGAAGACCCCGCCTGAAGAAAGATATCCCATTCAGACCTATGTATGCGAGTACTCCGACGGACTCGTGCGCGACGCGATCCTGCGCGAGATCTCCAGAGGCGGCCAGGTATACGTGCTTCACAACCGGGTACAGACCATAGAACTCATGTTTAACCGCCTTAAGAAACTGGTGCCGGAAGCGCGCATCGCTTTTGCTCACGGCCAGATGCGCGAACAGAATCTGGAAGACGTGATGCTGGATTTCTATGACGGAAAGTTCGATGTGCTTCTTTGCAGCACCATCATCGAGGCTGGGCTTGACGTTCCCAGAGCGAACACGCTGATCGTCTGCGATTCGGACAGGTTCGGCCTTTCACAGCTGTACCAGCTCAGGGGCCGGGTGGGGCGCAGCAACCGCATCGCATACGCGTATCTTACCGTAAATCCAAGCAAGATCCTCACGCAGGACGCGGAAAAGCGCCTGAATGCAATCCGCGAGTTTACGGAGTTCGGTTCCGGCTTCCGCGTGGCCATGCGGGATCTGGAGATACGCGGCACGGGCAATATCCTGGGTGCAGAGCAAAGCGGCCATATGGCAGCGGTGGGCTACGATCTGTACGTAAAGATGATCAACGAGGCCATATCGGAACTGCAGGGCACGCAGCAGCCTGAGCCTGTGCAGACCCGCATTGAAGTGGATATCGACGCGTATCTGCCGGTGGAATACATTTCGGCGGATTCCATGCGCATCGAAATGTACAAGCGCATCGCCGAGATACACGACGACGAATCCCGCGACGACGTGATCGACGAACTTATCGACCGCTTCGGCGATCCCGACAAGCCGGTGATGAACCTGATCTATATCGCCCAGATCAAAAAAGCGTGTGAAAAGCTCTATATCGACAGGCTTCGCTATGAGGACGGTTCTCTGCAGATGCGGTTCTCCACGGAAGCACAGCTGGACGTTCCCCGGCTTGTGCAGCAGATCTCGAAGGACAAACGCATGAAGCTGATCCAGCGCCAGCCCGGAGGGCTGAGCTTTACCGAACCCAAACAACCGGTGGATAAGCTGCTGATCAGCTGCACGCAGGCGCTGGAAGGGATCATCAGCAACATGTCGGGGACCAGTCAGGCTGTATGAATATGGCTAATCATGCGAATACTCAGTTTTTGCCAATCACGGCAGAAGAAATGAAGAACCGGGGCTGGGACGTGCCGGATTTCGTCTACGTGACCGGAGACGCTTACGTGGACCATCCGTCATTTGGCCTGGCCATCATTTCCCGCACGCTGGAAAAAGCGGGATACCGGGTGTGCATGCTTCCGCAGCCTAACTGGCATGACGGTAAAGATTTCATGCGATTCGGCAGGCCGCGCATCGGCTTTTTGGTCACTGCCGGCGTAGTGGATTCGATGGTGAACAACTATACCGCCGCCAAAAAGAAGCGCAACGACGACGTGTATTCTCCGGGCGGCAAAGGCGGCAGGCGTCCGGACCGGGCTACAATCGTATACTGCAACCGCATCCGCCAGGTATATGGAGATATCTTTATCGGTATCGGCGGTGTGGAAGCCTCGCTCAGGCGTTTTGCCCACTACGACTATTGGGACGACCGAGTCCGCAATTCCATCCTGGTGGACAGCGGCGCGGATATCCTGATGTTCGGCATGGGGGAGAGGACTATACTGGATGTGGCCTCGTATGCCCAAAGCGGTAGCCTGGTTTCTGACTGCCGTATTTCGGGAACCTGCGTGATGAGCCGTGAAAAGCCGGAAGAGGCTTTGGAACTGCCTTCCGCTGAGGAAACTGCGAAAGACAAAAAAGCGTACTGCCGGGCCTTTATGCTGGAATACGACAACCAGGACCCTGTGCGGGGGAAATTGCTTGCTCAGAAGCATGCCGCGCGCTATCTGATACAAAACATACCTGCCATGCCGCTTACCAGCGATGAACTTGACGCTACCTACGCCCTTCCGTACGCCAGAAAATGGCATCCGTCCTATGACAGCCAGGGCGGCATACCGGCCCTGAAAGAAGTGCAGTTTTCCATCGTTTCGGAGAGGGGATGCTTTGGAGCCTGCAATTTCTGCGCGCTCACGTTCCATCAGGGACGCATCGTTACTTCCAGAAGCAAAGAGTCTATTCTGGAAGAAGGAAAGCTTCTTACCAGGCAGCCGGGTTTCAAGGGTTTTATCCACGATGTTGGAGGCCCCACGGCTAATTTCCGCCATCCCGCCTGTGCAAAGCAGCTTACAAAAGGCACCTGTCCCAACAGGCAATGTCTTTTTCCGGAGCCCTGCCCGAATGTTGACGCGGATCACAGCGAGTACATCGATATCCTGACGGCGCTGAGAAAGCTTCCAAAGGTGAAAAAGGTGTTCGTCCGCAGCGGCATACGCTACGATTACATGATGCTCGATAAAAAGAATTCCCTGTTGTACGAGCTTGTGCAGCATCATATCAGCGGACAGTTGAAGGTCGCTCCCGAGCATATCTCCCCGAAGGTGCTTTCTTATATGGGCAAACCCGGCATTGAGGTATTCGAGCGCTTCCGCTCGGAATACGAAAAAGCAAACGCAAAGTTCGAAAAGAAGCAGTTTCTGGTGCCGTACTTTATGTCCAGCCATCCGGGCTGTACGCTTCGCGACGCGATCATGCTGGCGGAGTACATGCATAAAACGCATCTGCATCCGGAACAGGTACAGGACTTTTATCCTACGCCCGGTACCATGTCCACCTGCATGTTCTACACAGAACTTGATCCACGAAACGGGAAGCGCGTATATGTGGCAAAGAAACCCGAAGAAAAGGCGATGCAGCGTGCGCTCATGCAGTACAACAGACCAGAGAACCATGACCTGGTAATGAAAGCCCTGACCATCGCCGGACGGTACGACCTGATCGGCAGATCCGAGCACTGCCTGACCCGGGACAATAACGAGACCAGAAAACCAAACAGCTTTAGAAAAAACGAAAAACAGCGAGACGCGCGCGGAGGAAAACGAGATGTCCTGCCAGATAAAGTACCGAAGCACAGAAAGTGAAAGCGTTTCAGTCTTTTCAGCTGAGAAAGGCGAACGGCTGTATGACGTGCTAGCCCGCAACGGCGTAACGCTGTCTGCACCCTGCGGCGGCCAAGGACGCTGCGGAAAGTGCCGCGTGCGTGCCAAAGGCTCGATACGCACAGACGAAGACGGTACCTGCCTTTCCTGCCAGACGATTGTTGAAGGCGACTGCGAGGTTTTTCACGAGGAAAAGGCCGGCAAGATCCTTACAAGCGGTACAGGCAAATGTTTTGATACCGATCATAAGCAGGGTGTCGGCTTTGCCGTAGATATTGGAACCACTACGCTGGCTGCCTACCTGTGCGACCTGGACACAGGCGATACGCTGGCCAGTGCTTCTATGCTCAATCCACAGCGCATACACGGCGCGGATGTGATCAGCCGCCTGAATTATGCATGCAGTGACGAAAAGAATGCTCAGGAACTGCACGAAGAGATCGTACAGGGCCTGAAGCAGCTTTTGCACACGCTGCTCAAAAACGCGAAACGAATAGAAGAACCTGAGCAGATACCGTGTGCCTTTGTAGGCAACACCACCATGATGCATTTTCTGGGAGCCTACGACGCCCGAGGCATTGCAAAGGCGCCGTATCTGCCGTATTACACGGCTCTGCATATGCGATTGCTTGACTTAAACGAAGCGATCATGGGCGGGTGCATATCGGGATATGTGGGCGCCGATACCCTTGCCGCCATGCTTGCCTGCGATATGGATAAAGTCAGGGATACGGTTCTTCTGATCGATATCGGTACGAACGGAGAGCTCGTTCTTTCCCATAAGGGCAAAATGATGTGCTGCTCCTGCGCAGCGGGGCCGGCTTTTGAAGGCGCACATATCGCCTGCGGTACCGGCGCGGTGGAAGGCGCGATAGACCATTTATTCAGCAAAGAAGGCGGCTTTGGTTATACCACGATAGGCGGCATAAAGCCAGCGGGCATATGTGGAAGCGGCCTGATGGACATCGTATCTTATCTGATCGAAAATGAATACGTGAACGCCATGGGCAGAATGCAGGAGCCGTTCCGGATCGAAAGCAATATCCGCGTGGAGCCGCAGGATATACGGGAAGTGCAGCTTGCAAAAGCGGCTATCGCTGCGGGCATCGAGATCCTTGCGCGCTGCATGGAGATCGATATAGACGAGATAGACAGAGTGCTCCTGGCAGGCGGATTCGGGAATTATATGGATGTTCGTTCCGCATGCAGGATCGGTCTTATCCCGGAGACGCTGCTTCAAAAGATCCAATGTGTGGGCAACGCAGCAGGCGATGGGGCCAGAATGCTGCTTCTGAAGAAAGGAAACAGAGACAGGGCAGAGGCTATGAGAAAGTGCACGCAGTATATCGATCTGGCGGCGGAGGAAGATTTCCAGGATATCTATACGGATAACTTAATATTTGACATATAAAAGAAATAATTTCGTAAAACAAACGAAAGCATATTGACAGACTTTATTCGGTTTTGTATAATAATCAATACAGACTTCGGTACGTTTGATTATTTCAAATCGGATGGTGGGCAGTGTGCGTAAAGGCGATATCCGCAAAGCGGCGATCATAGAAACCGCAGAAGCTTTATTCTATACCAAGGGATATGAGAATACCTCCATCCAGGACGTGCTGGATGCTTTAAAGCTGTCTAAAGGCGGATTCTATCATCATTTTGAGAGCAAACTGGCTTTGCTGGACGCCATATGTGAAAAACGCGTCGAGGGCTACGCGGAGGAATGCCGGAAGTATATCTCCGAGCACGCACTGCAGGGCATAGAAAAGCTCAACTGTGTATTGACATACAGCAGCTATCTGAAGGATGCTTCACTTGAATTCATTTCCATCATGCTGAAGGTGGCCTATAAAGAGGGCGCTGTGATGCTGCGCGATCATATGAAGATGGCCACGGTTTCTTTGATGTATCCGATGGCGAATGAAGCTATCGCCGAAGGAATTGACAGCAATCTGTTTTACGCGAAGTATTCAGATGAATTGGGAAGCATACTTTTGAACCTTTCGCACTGCCTGACAGATGAGATCTCTCTGATCGCCGTCGATACGGACGACGAATCCGGACGGGAACACGCGATCGCGCATAAACTGGATGCGTACGGTTACGCCTGCGAAACGATGCTCAGCGCCCCGCACGGATCGCTCAAATTTATCGAAGGCGACGCGCTGTCCAACATAAACGCATCCTTGGAAATGATGAGCGCCTGATAAACTCAGCCTGCCGCGATCAGCTGTATCTGTACGACCCCGCTGATTTTTTGTGCCTCACAGATGAGATCGTCTGTTGAAGAGCGCACGTTTGAAATATCTACTGTCAGCGTAACGCTGGCAGTGTTTTGTATGGGCAGATTCTGACTGATGGTGAGAATATTGGCGCCGCAACGGGAAAACATGGCCAAAACATTAGATAGCACTCCGGCCTCGTGACTAAGCACCAGTAGGAAAACAGCGTTCAATCCGACCGGCATGCGTGCCTGGTCAAAAACAGAGTCTTTGTACTTGTAATAAGTACTGCGGGAAATACCGTTACGTCTGGCGGCCTCGGTCACATTCTTTACTTCGCCGCTTTCCAGAAGCCTTCGCGTTTCGAGCACTTTCAGGAAATAGTCCGGCAGCGCATCTGCGTCTACGTATAAAAACCGTTTCATGATCTCACCAATCCGTATTGTTTGCTTTGTATATAGGGTTGAACGTCATTCAGATCAATAACGTCCGTGTGCAGTTCAGATGCCTCTCGAAGCGAAGAAAGCGCATGGGGAACAGGTACGTTTCCGATATCGCTGAGGACATCGAAAACCTCGAACGGATCACTTGCCGCGGGCATTTTGAACGCCTCCAGAATACTGCCGGCGAACTTGAAAGGAGAGGCTGTGGATAGAACAGCGCATTTGGACCCGGGATGGTTCTTCATAAAGTCCTTCCAGGCGCACAGGGCGACGGCTGTATGCGGGTCGGCCAGGTATCCTGTTTCATGATGGAAAGCGCGTATGCAGTCTTTTGTTTCATTATCATCGTAGCTGTAGGCTTCAAAGCTGTCCTGTATGCGCTTGAGCGGTTCCTCGGACAACTGATAGTATCCCTGCGTACTCAGCAGGCGCATCCACTCACGAACTATATTATCGTCAACATAGGTAACGTCGCTCAGCAGCCGTTCCAGGTTACTGGATATCAGAATATCCATGGAGGGAGAACTCGTTCTGACAAATTTCCTTCTGCGATCATATAAACCAGTATGTATAAAATCGGTAAGAACTCTGTTTGCGTTGGAGGCGCATACCAGTTTGCCTACCGGGAGGCCCATCTTTTTGGCATAGTACCCGGAAAGGATATCGCCGAAATTCCCTGTAGGTACGATAAAGGAAAGCGGTTCTCCGTCCTTCAGCTCGCCCTTCTGAAGCAGATAAAGATAGGTAGTAAAATAGTATACGATCTGCGGCACCAGGCGGGCGATATTGATGGAATTGGCGGAGGAATACTTCAGCTGATCGTCAGAAGGCAGTTCGGCAAAGGCCTGCTTTACCGCGCTTTGGCAGTCATCAAAGTTTCCGCGCACCGCACAGGCTTTCACGTTTTTGCCCGGCATGCATACCATCTGTTTGCGCTGTAAGGGGCTGACGCCTTCATATGGATAAAACACGATGATGCCCGTGTGATCCACGTCACGAAAGCCGTTCATGGCAGCAGATCCGGTATCGCCTGAGGTGGCGGTGAGGATAAGCGTATCCCGTTTCGCATTCGAGGCATTTCTGGCAATAGTCATCAAGCGAGGGAGCAGCGACAAAGCTACATCTTTAAAAGCGCAAGTTTCGCCGTGGAAAAGCTCTACGATAAAAGTGCTGCCGGCTTTTACTACAGGTGCGACGGCGGCGGTATCGAATGATGAATATGCCTTGTTACAGCATACTGAAATATCATCGGTTGACATATCATCGAACCACGCGGATATGATCCTCGCCGCAGCTTCGGGATAGGTCAGCCCCATGAGATCCCGGTAGGAGAGCCTGGGTATTCTTTCGGGTATGTAAAGACCTCCGTCCGGCGCGAGGCCGTTGAGGATCGCTGTTTTGGAATCGACGGCTGCGTTCGTATCTCTACTGCTGAAAAAAACGGACATTTCTTCCTCCAAATATAACTTGAAAATTTACTTGTATTATGATACAATGTTTTCCATTCAAAAACAAGTGTTTTTCCTACGCGGACAAGTTAAATTTGAACGGAGCAGCAATTCATGAATATCGCGATCCTCGGACTTGGTACGATCGGTTCCGGCGTATACGAGCTTTTAAAGAACAGGGAAGATATCTGCATAAAACGAATTCTGGACCTGAAGTGCTGGATGGACATCATGACCACGGATATCAACGACATCGTGAACGACGAAAGCATCGAAACGGTCGTTGAGACCATGGGCGGCATACATCCCGCCAGGGAATACGCACTCAAGTGCATACAGGCTGGAAAGAACTACGTAAGCGCCAACAAGCTTTTGATCAGCAAATGCGCACAGGAACTGAAAAGCGCTGCGGAAGATAACGGTGTATCGCTGTTGTTCGGCGCCGCATGCGGCGGGGGAATCCCATATTTAAAGAGTCTTTCGGAAAGCCGGGACATCGACAGTATCACGGCAGTAGGCGGCATCCTGAACGGAACGACAAATTATATCCTGGATAATGTGTTTTCAAACGGCATCTCATATGACGACGCGCTGGCGGAAGCACAAAGGCTTGGATTTGCCGAGCGCGATACTTCCAGTGACATAAACGGTCTGGATACAGCAAGGAAGCTCATTTTAAGCTGTGCCTGTGCTTTCGGCACGCTGCTCAAAGAAGAAGATATGCCCATTTACGGGATCGCGAACCTTTCTGATGCAGACGTGGCCTTTGCAAAAGAGAATTACTGCGTGATACGGCTGACGGCAAAGGCTGTTAAAGAAGAAAACGGAGACACCGAAGCGTATGTCGTGCCGGAAATGATACCGGAAAGCAGTGTGGAGGCGGGCATCATACAAAACGTAAACTATGCATATTTTGAGGGAAAAAATATCGGCAGGTTTGGTTTTACCGGACAGGGCGCCGGCAAAATGCCTACAGCTGCGAATATCATACGCGATGTATGTTCCAGCAGCCGTACAATGTTTCCGGCAGCACTTTATGAATCGCAGATAAAGCTGGTTTCCAGGCACGCCTTCTATGTGCGCGTTCCGAAGGTGTTCGGAGAAGGATTTAATGCTGTTGCCGAAAAAGTCGATAATTTAGGTGAATACATTCAGGTCATCACGAAACCGGTCACTTTTGAAGAGTTGAGGGCTCTTTTGAAGGATACAGATGAAAAGTTCATTATGCTGATGAGGTGACAAAACATGCAGAAAAAGAACATTGCGATTTTGGGCGCTACCGGTGCGGTAGGGCAGGAAATGCTGAAAGTACTGGCGGAGCGAAACTTCCCGGTCGGCGAGATCAAGGCGCTCGCCAGTGCCGCCAGCGCGGGAAAGAAAGTATATTTCGGTCAGAATGAGCTCACCATTGAGGAAGCAAAAGAAGATTCCTTCCGGGGCATGGATTATGTACTGGGCGCGGTGAGCAATCCCATGGCAAAGAGATTTGCACCGTATATCGTTAATTCCGGAGCCGTGTTCATCGACAACTCGTCTGCTTTCCGTCTGGTAAAAGATGTTCCGCTGGTCATACCGCAGATCAATCCGGATGACGCGTTCAAACATAACGGAATCGTCGCCAATCCCAACTGTTCCACAATCGTGACGCTCATGGCCGTAAGCGGCATTGCACGCATCGCGAAGATCGAAACCATGGTGGCGTGCACGTATCAAGCGGTTTCCGGAGCCGGCAGGGAAGGCATCGACGAACTGCAGCAGCAGATCATGAGCGAATCGACCGGCGAAAGCAAATCGATCCAGATATTCCCGTGCCAGATCCTTTCCAACGCCATTCCGCACATCGGCGACGAAACTGAAAACGGCTATACTACGGAAGAAATGAAAATGCAGAATGAAGGAAGAAAGATCCTGCATCTGCCTCAAATGAATGTATGCTGCACCTGCGTGCGTATACCGGTCATGCGGTCGCATTCGATCAGCGTACAGCTGAAGCTGGACAGGGCGGTATCGGTAGAGGAAGCGAAAAAAGCGATTGCCGCCGCGCCCGGATGCGTCCTAACGGAAGAACTGGAAGGACGTAATTATCCGACGCCGCTGGATACGACCGATCAGGATCTGGTATACGTAGGCCGTGTACGCCGGGATCTTATCAACGGCGACAAGGGGCTGGCGCTTTGGTGCTGCGGCGACCAGATCCGCAAAGGAGCGGCTACGAACTGCGTGGAGATCGCGGAGCTGCTTGCATCAAAATAACAGTATTTCATTTGATTACTGAGCGGGGCGCCGTGGGGCGTCCCTTTTTTGTATAGCTATTGACAGATATATGGATAGGTGATATAATGTAACTATTCGCAAAAGACAGCTTTTACGCAAAGTAGGAGATGATTTGGGTATGGCAGGCAAGATCACATATACGGAAGAACGAAATCTGCGCATCACGGCAATGATCCGTTCCATGCTTGCAGAAATGCCGAATAACGTTTACGATTATATCCTCGCTATCTCGGATACCACATCTGTGCTTTCACGTCTCGGCTATGTGCACGACCTTCGATTATTTCTTGCGTATCTGCAAAAAGAAAACCCTTCATTCAGCGCAAAGCCCATGATCAGCTGGACAGACAAGGATTTTGAAAACGTAACTGCCCGGGACATCACATTGTTTCTGGATTATCTTACATTGTATTTCAACGAGAGTGATTCCATGGTCACGAATCATGAGCTTGGCAAACAGCGCAAATTCTATTCCATTCGATCGTTTTTCAAATGGATGTACCGGCAAGGAAAGCTGAAAAGCGACGTGACCGCGTTGGTGGATGCCCCCAAAAGGCATGAAAAACCGATACTTCGGCTTGATCTGGAAGAAGTTAATAGAATGTTAAATGTTGTGGAAAACGGGGCAGAACTCACGGAAAAGCAGCGTGCCTACCACAATTTGACAGCCTCTCGCGATCTTGCGATCATCTCGCTTTTGCTGGGCACAGGCATACGTGTAAGCGAATGCGCGGGCCTGGATATGGAAGACATCAATATGGAAGATGCGAGCTTTCTTGTTACGCGCAAAGGCGGAAATCAGGCGATACTGTACCTGCCGGAAGAAGTGATCTCCCCCATCAGCGCCTATATGGAGTACCGGAAGCATCTGGAACCGCTGGAAGGACATGAACACGCTCTGTTTCTTTCCCTGCAGAACCGCCGTATGACGGTACGCAGTATCGAAAACATGGTCAAAAAGTATGCCATGATCGCCGCGCCGCTCAAAAAAAGGATCAGCCCGCACAAGCTTCGCTCAACGTTCGGAACGAACCTGTACAATCAGACCGGGGATATCTATCTGGTGGCGGACGTTCTGGGGCATTCGGATATCAATACGACCCGCAGGCACTACGCGGCGATCAACGAAGACAGGCGCCGGTATGCCGCCACGCAGGTGCATCTGGGAACTAAAAGGCAAAGCGCAGCAACAGATGGAAACGATCAGACGGAAGGCGGATCGGACACGGAATCCTGAGCTTCTTCGCGCATCATGGCAGCGTAACGGACAGCAATCTTGTCGCATATTTCATTTTCTTTGACGCCCGTGTGCCCGCAGACTTTATGCCAGAAAACCACATGCTTCCTTTCGGCTTTCAGGAGATCGCGCCAGAGGTCTTCGTTGGGAATGGGCTTATTCTCTTTGCCGCGGATAAAGCCTTTCTGTTCCCAAGCATTCAGCCAGCCTTTCAGATGTGCGTCCACCAGGTACGTGCTGTCGGAATACAGATCCACTTCACACGCATATTTAAGGGCATTCAGCGCCATCACGGCTGCAGTAAGCTCCATGCGGTTGTTGGTGGTATGTTTTTCTCCGCCGCCGATTTCTCGGCGGGACTCGCCAAATATGAGAACGGCTCCCCACCCGCCAGGACCGGGATTTCCGGAGCAGGCGCCGTCAGTATAGATCGTTACTCTTTTCATCATATGCCTCTCTGATCGCTGAAAGGTTTGTGCGATACGCCTGAAAATACCCGTCAGAGCCGAAATTCGCGTCCATGTCCAGCATGAGATCGAGTTCAATCAAGCAGATGCCTTTTTCTTTGAATATGGTTTTAAGCGCCTCGTCTGCCTGCTTTTCGATAAACACCGTATGCGTGTGCGTACGCTGCATACTGTCAAGCAGAAGCGCGATATCCTCGTCAGAAGGATTTGCACAGGTATCCCGGTTCAGAGCGCATGTCACATTGGCTCCAAGCTCCTGCGCGATATAAATGAGCCCGGGATGGGCAAGTGCGACGTTCTCGCCGCGGAGTAAACCGAACTCATCCGCCTCGTCCTTGAGGGCTCTCAGACGGTCATATGCATCGTTCAGGTTCTTTAGATACATATAAGAATAGGCTTCGTCTACCACAGAAAGATTGGCGCAGAGTGCCTCGCACAGGTCCATGGCGCCTTCCGAGGACAAATGCGGCCAGGGTATCGCGTTTATCGTGCCGCCCGAGCCGTAAACATCGGCGTCTTCCGGAATGCTGCTGAGCGCAAGTCCACCGAGAAGACGTATACAAATGGAGCTGCTTAGCGAATCGTCGCCGTCAAAGGCCTCAAAACCGCCGCCGAACAGTATGGCGATATCTGCCTGGCGGGCAAGCGCTTTTTCCCAATCGGACAACGCATACTGCGTATATCCTGTTTCCTGAGGCGCTGTCAGCAGGCGAAGGTTCATATCCGGAACATCTTTGGTTATCATGCAGCCCAGCGCGTAAACAGGATAGCATGAAGCATATGCATAATACGTCTTTTTATCAGTAAGAGCGTATGGCTTCAGCAAAAAGCCAGACGCGTATGCGAGAATCAGCAGCCCTGCCGCGGCGATCAGAAATATGTATTTGAACCGTGCGCGCTTCATGCCTTATAGGACCGCATCCGATCCGCGGTCTTCAGGAGGCGCCACAGATTGCCGCCGGCCATCTTTTGAACCTGCGCTTCGGTATAACCGTGTTTCAGCAGCGCGTTGATCAGATTCGGATAGCAGGACGCGTCGCCAAGCCCTTCCGGCCACAGATCGATCCCGTCAAAGTCGGAGCCGAATCCCAGCACATCCTCCCCGCCCAGTTCGAAAACATAATCGATATGGCGAAGCACGTCGTCCAGTGTCGAACGATCCTCTTTGGTCAGAAAACGCGTGTAGAAGTTGATGCCGATATAACCCTTTCGGTCAATGATCGCCTGGATCTGCTTTTTCCAAAGGTTCCTCGGCACGTCGCATATCTCGCGGCTGTTGGAATGGCTTGCGATCGGAGGAAGCTTCATGTATTCATAAACATTCCAGAAACCAGCCTCGTTCAGATGGGAAACGTCCGCAAAAATAAAGAGGCGGTCCATTTCTTTCAGAAGTTCCAAGCCGAAAGGCTTAAGGCCGGGCTCAGGGCCGAGCTTTGCAGGATAGCCGATCTCATTTTCAAAGTTCCATGTCAGCGCGATCATGCGTATGCCGGCAAGATCATATAACTCGTGTAGCCTGGAGATCTTGCCTTCCAGCGCCTCACCGCCTTCGATGGATATTACGCCGCTGGGCACTTCAGGCATGCTTTCGGGAAGTTCTTTTGTGTATATCGGGATGCCCAGCTGGTCACGGCAGGACAGCATATCGATCGCGTCCTGAAACGCAGTACCGTTGGTGCCTTTGGAACCGGTAAAGAGCGCAAAAGTCTGCATCGTCAGACCGCCCAAAGACATCTTTTCTTTATTGATCATCCTGTCTGAAAGGCTGTGACCGTGCATAAGGTCGTATAAGGTATCGCAATGGGAATCGGCAACGAACATGGACCTGTTCCTCCTTCTTAAAATCGAACATATGGAAAATTCGACAATAAACGGCAGATTCCTGTATGTTTACACAAACAATTCATATTATTACATTGACTCTTGCTTTATGCGTATGTATAATTATACGAGAAGAGGTGAAAGCCGTGAATAATAAACCGTCTCCATCCAAAGAGCTCATCGAAAAAATTACCAAAGTTTATCCAACGCCGTTCCACCTGTATTCCGAGCAGGAGCTGGGCAGGCGTGCCAGGCTTCTGAACCGTGCTTTTACGTGGAACGATGGCTTTAAAGAATACTACGCTGTAAAGGCCTGCCCGACACCTGGCGTGATCGACGTACTTCGCAGGGAAGGCTGCGGTGTGGACTGCGCATCATATTGCGAACTGAAGCTGGCGGATGCCATGGGCTTTCGGGGCGAAGAAATCATGTTTTCTTCCAACGAAACGCCGGCCGGCGAATTCGCCTATGCGAAAAATCTCGGTGCGATCATCAACCTGGACGACGTCACCATGGTCGATGCCGTACAGAACGAGTGCGGGATGCCGGAAAAGATATGCTTAAGATACAATCCCGGCGGAGAGATCCACTTGGGCAATTCCGTGATGGGCAATCCCGGTGAATCCAAATTCGGGATGACGCGGGACCAGATCTTTGAAGCGGCAGAAAGATGCCTTCGTCTCGGCGCTAAAGAAATCGCGCTGCATGCCTTTCTGGTAAGCAACACTACAGACGAAAGCTATTACCCCACCAACGCTTCTGTGCTCATGCAGCTGGCTTTGGATTTGAACAGACAGCTTGGTTGCCGCATATTTATGATCAACCTGTCCGGAGGTGTCGGTATCCCCTACCGGCCCGAGGAAAGCGAAGCGGATATTGAACGGATCGGGCTTCTGGTAAAACAGAAGTATCAGGAATTACTTGAAAAAAACGGCATGTGTCTTGTGAAGATGGCTTCGGAGCTGGGCCGCTATATGAGCGCTTCTGCCGGCTGGCTGATCACCCGGGCGATACACGAAAAGAACATATACCGGCATTATATCGGTGTGGACGCCTGCGCAGCAGATCTGATGAGACCGGCGATGTACGGAGCCTATCACCATATTACAGTGGCGGGCAAGGAAGACGCACCCGGGACGGAAATGTACGACGTTGTCGGTTCACTCTGCGAAAATAATGACAAATTCGCCGTCAACCGTCTTTTACCCAAAGTGGATATCGGAGATTATCTGGTGATACACGATACCGGAGCTCACGGGCGAAGCATGGGATACAACTATAACGGCAGGCTGCGCTGCGCGGAGATAATGCTAAGGCAGGACGGGAGTTTCGAGCTGATCCGAAGAGCGGAAACGCCTAACGACTACTTTGCGACGCTGGATGTCTGCAAGGATATTCCCCTTTTCGACTGAGCACCTATCAATATTGGCAAAGCAGAGATAGGCAAAACATATACTCAAGGCGGGCACGGCATGAGACCGGCCCGCCTTGAGTATATTATCAATTCAGTTCGTCCAGATTCTCGCTTGCGTTCACGAGCACGGAAATGATCGGTTGGAGTTTATCCCGCAGATCGTCATGATCCTCCGAGAGCTCCTCCAGAATGTCGATCGCGTCCAGAAGCTCGTTGTTTGCGTTCTGTATTGCTTCGCGCGCCTGTTTATTCATGGGTATTCCTCTTTTCGATTACAATGTCTTCAAGACGCCTCTTCGGCACGTGATGCACGTCGTTTTCATCGCGGTAATAATCAATACTTTCTGCAGAATCCTCCAGTATGATCGTCTCGTCAGGTTTTCCAAGCGCTACGATCAGTGCAGGTTCATATCGTTCTTCAAGGCCAAGCAGATCCTTTACGTTTTTGCTGAAAGCGCCGATCATGATGCCGCCGTAGCCTTGTGAAACAGCGCTGAGCAGGATGCTCTGCGCGGCGATGCCGATATCTCGGTCTGCCTTGGCAGCATCCGGCAATATCTGTTTGTCCACGCAGATCACGATGAACGCGGTGGGATAATGCCCCGGATCAGGCAGTATACGGCCTGGCCTCAACTTTGCAGCCCAGGCTGTAGTGGATTGGATCAGGGCATTTGTTTCCTTATCGGAAGAAATAAAAAACTTGAGCGGCTGTCTGTTGGCGGCAGACGCTGAAAGCCGCGCGCATTCCACAAAAGAAAGCAGTGTGTCTTTACTGATGCTTACATTTTCGTCAAAGCTGCGGTAGCTTCGGTTTTTCTTTATCAGGTCAAGAAAATCCATGTTCCCTCCATGATGAAACGCGGACACGCCCAAAGGCTGTGTCCGCGCTGAATCGGTATTCGGTTATCCTCTGATGGAACGGATGACGACCGCCAGGGTATTGGCGACGGTGGACATCGTCTTGATGAAGATATCCAGCGCGACGCCAACAACGTCCTTGCGGGTATCGCCGACGGTGTCGCCGGTGACGGAAGCCTTGTGTGCCGCAGTGCCCTTGCCGTGGCCTTCGATAGCGCCGGATTCGATATACTTCTTGGCGTTGTCGAACGCGCCGCCGGAATTGCCCATGAAGATCGCGCGCGGGATGGCCACCACGGTGGCGCCGACCAGCAGGCCGCCTACGAACTTGACGCCAAAGATAAAGCCGCCGATCACGGGGATCACGATGGCGAGTACGGAAGGCACCAGCATCTTCTTAAGCGCCTGCTTGGCTGCGAGCTCAACGCATTTGTTGTAATCGGGTTTCACAGTGCCTTCGAGAACGCCGGGCTTGGAAAGCTCTTCGTCTCCCACGTCGGCCATGATGCGTGCGGATTCGATGGTGTTGTCGGTGAGCATGGCGGAGAAGTATTCTACCAGCGCGCCGCCGATGATGCCGCCGGCAACGACGACGTAATCGGCAAAGTCCAGAGCGATCTTGCTGAGGTCGCCGAAGTTGCAGTTTTCAACATAGGCCACGATCAGGGACACGGTGGCGAACGCCGCAGAGCCGATGGCGAAGCCCTTTCCGATGGCGGCGGTGGTATTGCCGACAGCGTCCAGCTTGTCGGTGATCACACGCACGTCGGGGTCCAGGTGGCAGGCTTCGGCAATGCCGCCAGCGTTGTCGGCGATGGGACCGAATGCGTCGATGGAAACCGTAGCGCCTACGAAGGCCAGCATGCCCAAGGCGGCAATAGCGATACCGTAGGTTCCGCAGACGAGACCGGAGACGAACAGCGCGATGCCGATCAGGAGGATCGGGATCAGGCAGCTGCGGGAGCCAATGGCGTCACCCTTCGTGATGACGAAGGCTTCACCTTCGGTAGCCATTTCAGCCAGCTCTTTGGTGGGTTTGTAATCGGTGGAGGTATAATACTCGGTGATGATGCCGATCAGCACGCCGCTGGCGATGCCAAGCACTGCGCAGATCCAGGGAGAGATGAAACCGAGCTTGAAGCCGGCGTTCTTGAGCTCCGCAACGCTGCCTTTTCCGGCGAACATGATCAGGGCGGCAAAGAATCCGAGCACCACGGTGATGCCCGCGGATATCCAGGTGGCGAGGTCAAGCTCCTTGGAGGGGTTGTCGCTCATTTTCTTGAACTGCGCATAGCCAAGGCCCAACAGGCAGCCCAGAAGTCCGAGACCGGCAAGCAGGATCGGGAAGCGGGTCATGGCGTTGTAGTAGCCTTCCGCGATCGGGAACGCGGGATCGTTGAAGATCGAAACCGCGATCATGATACTGGCAGCCATGGTGGCAACGAAGCTTTCCAGTAGGTCAGAGCAGTTGCCTGCGATATCGTTCACGTTGTCGCCGATAAAGTCCGCAATAACGTTGGGAACGCGGCTGTCGTCCTCAGGCATGTCGTGACGGAGCTTGGCGAGGATGTCGGAGGAGATGTCAGCGGCTTTGGTGTAGTTGCCGCCGGCGACGCGGTTGAACATAGCTACCAGTGAGCAGCCCAGAGAATAAGTGCTGATGCGCATCAGGGAAGCGTTCACACCCTGGATCTTGGTGAGGAAGCCGCCGCCAACGGATTCATGATCCACGCCCCAGATGAGGAGAAGGAGGATGAGTCCCAGCATACCGAAGGCCTGTACTGCCAGACCGGAAATGCTTCCGCCGCACAGAGCGACCTTTACGGTCTCGCCGATGGACTTTGTCTCGCGGGCCTTATTTGCGGTGCGCACGTTGGCGTATGTGGCAGAGCGCATGCCCATAATGCACACGAAGCTGCTCATGAGAGCGCCGATGATGAAGGTAAGACCGGCGGTCTTCTCGATGAACAGGCTAAGAATGATCGCGAGGATCACAACTACGACGGCGACAGTCTTGAATTCAGTCTTCACGAAGGTGCGCGCGCCGCTTCTGATGGTAGCGGCCAGGTCGATCATGTTTTCAGTGCCTTCGTCCATCTTCATGATGTTGAGATAGTTCCAGCATACATAAGCGATGGCAGCCAGGACGATGATGAGCATTAGGATATAGATGAGCATAATCCGTCCCCCTTATGTTTATCGGTGCAGCGTTTCTGCATACAATTTATTATAACACAGATAACGGGCCTGTTTCAAGCTGTTTTTTGCCAAATCTGAGAATCAGGCGAGAGGTTCTCCCTCAGCATCAAAGAGAGGAAGCTTCTGCAGATATACGATGTCGTTGCGAGCCTGCGCGTCGCCCTCGGCCAGTATGGACATGCGCCCTGCGATATGGCCGCCGCCAAGCGTTACGAGCTTTTCAAGTGCCTTCAGGCTCTCACCCGTGGAAATCACGTCGTCGACGATCAGCACGCGCTTACCCTTCATGAATTCGGCGTCCGCTCCGTCCAGAAACAGATGCTGGCGGTGATCGGTTGTGATAGAATCCACTTCCACGCCGAATACGTTCTTCATGTAGAGCTTGGTGGCTTTACGGGCCAGCAGGTAGCGGTTTACGCCTTCCTGACGGGCCATCTCGTGGGCCAGCGGAATGCCCTTGGACTCCGCAGTGATGATCACGTCGTGCTCGGGAGCCAGCTTGAGAAGGTCTCTGGCGCAGCTCACGGTCAGCTCCACATCGCCGAAAATGACGAACCCGGCGATGCATAGTTTTTCATTCAGAGGGCAGATGGGAAGCGCTCGCTTGAGCCCAGCGACTTCAATCTCGTAGAATTCCTTCATATCGTTCACTCCGTTTCTATCTAAGCCGACTTGCGGCTGATTTTCAGTACCGTATCAGGTCGTGCACTTTCGCATCAGCGGCTTTGAGCAGATCTTCAGGCTTCAGGCACACCTGCACTCCCCTCTGCCCCGCGCTGACTGCAATTTCGCTGTGCATCAGGACGGTTTCGTCCACAAAGGTCGGGAATCTCTTTTTCATCCCGATGGGCGAGCATCCGCCGCGCACATAGCCGGTAAGCGGAAGAAGCTCTTTTACATGTATCAGTTCAACGCGTTTGTTGCCGCTGGCCTGGGCGCATTTTTTGAGATCGAGTTCCTCGGCGACCGGTATCACGAAAACACAGTTGGGCGTTTTATCCCCATGTGCCACAAGGGTTTTAAAAACCCGTTCCGCTTCGATTCCCATTACCTGCGCCGCGTGAACTCCGCTCAAATCGTTTTCGTCAACGGGATACTCCAGGGACGTATAAGATATGCCCTGTTTTTCCAGTATGCGCATCACGTTGGTGGTAAGCATATACCCTCCGAATAGTCTACGCGCATCAGGGTAAGTCCCTGCGGCGGCGCGGTGACGCCCAGCATGAGGCGGTCGTTGTGTTCAAGAGCACGCTGTATAGCGCCTTCCGGCAGCTTGCCGCTTCCAACACCCGCGAGGGTGCCCGCAAGAATGCGGACCATGTTGTACAGGAAACCGTTGCCGTGCACCCTGAGTTCGATAAAAGGAGGCCTTTGGGTAACGGATACAGAATCGATCGTGCGTTGCGTGTCCTTAACGACCGACCCGCTGGCTGCAAACGAAGCGAAATCGTGCGTGCCGATGATGCTCTGCGCTTCCCTGCTCATTTTGTCTGCATCCAGCGGATAGATCACGTGCCAGCAAAGGTTTCGGTACAGCGCGCTGGCGTGGCGGGCGGAGTAAAACAGGTACCGGTATTCCTTTCCTGCTGCCGAAAACCTTGCGTGAAATGACGGATCTGCATCCTCAGACGAAACCACGCGGATGTCATCAGGCAGCATGGTGTTTAAGGCGAAGCTGAATTTGTCTCCGGGTATCCGGCTGTCCGTATCAAAATGCGCATTCTGTCCGAGGGCGTGTACACCGGCATCCGTTCTGCTTGCTCCGGTAACGGTCAGAAGGCTTTCGCCCGTAAGCCTCCGGAGGCTCTCTTCGAGCCTTTGCTGGACGGACACAGCGTTTTCCTGCCGCTGCCAGCCGGAATAATTCGTGCCGTCATATTCAAGGATCAAGCGTATCCGGCGCATAAGTGCTCCCTTCAGATCCTGTTCGTCAATAACACACAGGCTAAAAGCACAAGAAATGCGCCTGCCGCGGCGAGGTCACGCTTATTATACTCGAGGGGACGCATCTTGGTACGGCCTTCTCCCCCTCTGTAGCAGCGTGCTTCCATCGCCATAGCAAGTTCGTCCGCCCGGCGGAACGCGCTTACGAACAGAGGCACCAGCAGAGGAAGTAGCGCTTTGGCGCGCTTGAGCAGACCGCCGCTTTCAAAATCTGCGCCCCTGGCTTTCTGGGCTCTGGTTATCTTGTCGGTCTCCTCCATCAAAGTGGGGATGAATCGCAGGGCGATAGACATCATCATGGCAAGCTCGTGCGCAGGGAAACCGATGCGGCTTAAGGGCTTGAACAGGCTTTCCAGTCCGTCGGTCAGGGATATAGGCGAGGTGGACAGCGTGAGCATCTGCGTTCCGGTAACCAGTAGGATCAGCCTGACCGCCATAAACACGGCGTTTCTGAGCCCCTGGCGGGTGACGGTAAATATCCACCACTTTACGAGCACGTCACCGCCGGTGTTAAAGAAAAGATTCAGCAGAAAGGTGAACACTACGATTACAGCGATGGGCTTTAAGCCGCGCACGAGGAATTTAAGCTTTATTCCGGAAAGGTGTGCGCACAAAAGGATGAACGCTGCTATAGCGGCAAAACCCCAGAATGTTCTGACGATAAAAACGCATACCAAAAAAGCCACCGTGATCAGGATCTTGGTGCGCGGATCAAGCTTATGGATCACGGATGAACCTGGAAAGTACTGCCCGATGGTGAAATTGTTCAGCAAGTCCCTTTACCTCTTTGAAAGCGTTTTGATCAATTCGTCAGCAATGGCATCGATTGTATAGATGCCTTCATCCAGCTGGAAGCCGTGTTTGTTCAGTCTGTCCCTCAGCAAAGCCGCCTGAGGAAGGCGCAGGCCCATGGAGTTCAGCTTTTCGACCTCGGCGAAAACTTCGGCACAGGTGCCGTCCATAGCGACCCTGCCTTCCTCCAGTACGATCACCCTGGAGCATAGGCGCGCCACATCGTCCATGGAATGCGAAACCATGATAACAGTCGTACCGTTTTCGTGTATGTTGCGTATAATGCGCAGTATGTCGTTGCGCCCCGCAGGGTCCAATCCCGCGGCAGGTTCGTCCAGGATCAGCACTTCCGGATGCATGGCGAGCACGCCGGCGATCGCGGCCCGGCGCTTCTGCCCGCCGGAAAGCTCGAATGGACTTTTCTCCCAGGTGGATTCGTCAAGACCTACAGTCCTGAGGGCGACGGTGACGTACTGTTTGATCACTTCTTCCGTCAGCCCCATATTTCGGGGGCCGAAGCAGCAGTCCTTGAAAACGGTCTCGTCGAACAGCTGATATTCGGGATACTGAAATACGAGGCCCACGCGCCTACGCAGCTGCGCTTTGTTTTTGGAAAGATGGATGTCTTCCCCATCCACCAGCACACGCCCTTTTGTGGGTGTGATCAGCGCATTCAGATGCTGTATGAAGGTACTCTTTCCGGAACCGGTATGCCCGATGATGCCGACGAATTCTCCGTCTGCAATATCCAGCGTGATGCCGTCGATGGCTTTCTTCTCAAAAGGCGATCCGGGACTGTATGTATATGTAAGATCCTCTACATGAATCGACACAGTTCCACTTCCATTTCATCGATCGTGAGGATATCATCGCTCACGTTCAGCCCCCTCAAGCGGAGAAGCTGCGCAAGATAAGTCATATCCGGAACGTCCAAGCCAAGGCTCCTTATCTGCTCGGCCTTGGAAAATATCTCCTTAGGTGTGCCCTGCAGGGCGATCTTTCCTTCGTCGATCACGATCACGCGGTCGCTCCGGGCGGCTTCGTCCATAAAATGCGTGATCCATACGATCGTAACGCCTTCCCGGTTCAGTTGTTTCGCGAGAGCAAAAATCTCTTCGCGGCCTGAAGGATCAAGCATACTGGTAGATTCGTCAAAAACGATGATGTCCGGGCGCATGGCAAGCACGCCGGCGATGGCAATCCTTTGTTTCTGTCCGCCTGAAAGCATGTGAGGAGCAGTCTTCGCATATTGAGTCATGCCCACGGTCTCAAGCGCTTTGCTTACGCGATCACGGATGAGCTTTGGATCCATTCCGAGGTTCTCACAGCCGAAAGCCACGTCCTCTTCCACGATCGTTGCGACCATCTGGTTATCGGGGTCCTGAAACACCATGCCGCAGCATTTTCTGGCTTCATAGGAATCGTCTTCGCTGGTGATCTCATGACCGAAAAGGCTGACTGTTCCCTCTGAAGGCAGGAAAAGTCCGTTGAAAAGTTTTCCGAGAGTCGATTTTCCGCTGCCGTTTCTGCCAAGCAGGGAAATAAACTCCCCTGCCGGAATATCAAGGTCGATATGATCGACCGCGTACCGGTCAGCGCCTTCGTATTTATAACTTAAGCCGCGGGCAGAGACAGCTGTTTCTCTTTTATCCATAAAACCTCCGATTTTGCCTTAAGTATAGCATATTTTCATGCTTATGAAAAGCGCAAACCGGTAAAGAATACTCCGGTGTCTAAAGCAGAGGACAATAAAAGAACGGACGAGCTTTCACTCGACCGTTCTGCGTCTGGGTGGAGAGATTTGAACTCTCGGCCTCTTGAACCCCATTCAAGCACGCTACCAAGCTGCGCTACACCCAGTTAAAAACCTCGGAATTTCAGGGGTTTCAGGGCACTGTGTGCTTGAATAATTCAAGTTGTGCGTGCTTGAATCCCTGATATCGACGCTCATTATACTACTTTGGTAAAGCGTTGTCAATACCGTATTTTTTCTTTCAGCTGTTAAAGTTTTATGACCCCTAACTTCAATCGGTTAGGGGTCATAATGTGTTTGACTGTCAGGCTATAGGATTAAAAGAAATCGTTGCAATAATAATGATGATAGCCATAACAGCGAGCAACTCTTAACAGCATATCAAGCAACTTCTTTCGCACAGAATCCGGACTAACAATCTGGATTTTGTTTTTCATACCGAATATCCATCCGAAGAACTGGTCTCCTACCGCTACCGGAACATCAACTTCACAGATTTCCTTTTCTCTATCGACTATGCGCGGGACAAGGTTTGTTCCGAACTTATCCACGATGACATTATAGTAATATGCCGGGCAGCGAAGCGTTACCATTTCCTTTTCACCGCCAAAAAAGTTAAAGCTGGATTGTGTGCGGAAAGGTAATTCCTGTTTCAGTTTTTCATATGCTTCTTCACCGCGACGCGGTTCATCAAGAATGCGTAAGTCGGCTATACGGTCAATGCGGTAATAGTTTATACGGTTACGGTCATAGCCAAGAAGATAATAGTTATCTTCCTGATAGAGCGTCAGCCACGGGCTGGTGAAGTGCGTGCGCTTGTCAAAGCGTTTTTGATTGTAGGTGTTGATACGGAAGTATTGAAAGCCTACGCGCCTGTTGCTTTCTATCGCCTGTGACAGTAAGCTCACATTGTTGTGAAAATCCGCGTCAATGTGCTTTGCACGGTTAGCAAGCAATGTCTGGCGGTTCAATTCATTAGCTTCATAGCGGCTGCAAAAGGTTTTCAGTTTGTTTATAAGCTGCTGGGTTTCCTGCTGTGGGAGATACTTGGAAGATGCAATAGCGTCAATCATAAGCTTCAATTCTGACATAGAAAAGAAGCGTTCTTCTACATTCAGTTCAGGCGGCCTTTTGCCTTTTACGATTTTGACCTTTGTCCCTAAATACTCCAAATCGCGCACATCTTCATAGAGCGTGCGGCGGTCTTTTTCGTTTTCATCACCCAAGAGCTGCAATAGGCGCGTCATCGTTATCGTATGACCGTTTGTGTCCGTTTCCTGTTCCAATATGCGCTTTATGCGAAGCATACGGAATTTCCGGTCAAGGGGCAAAGTATATATCATCCTTTGACATCTTTCTGCATCTCCCATCAACTTATATCAACTTTGGCTGATTATACCACATCTTGCGGCAACTATAAAGCAACTATGGGTTAGATTAGCGCCTGAAAGCGCGTTTTATTGCATCAAATAAGCTGGATTTGACCTGTTCGGGAGAAAACACTGCTTCCATTTTCTGCTGCTTTGGCTGCTCGGCTTTATCCTGCATCTTAAATTTGTGCAGGAGGTCTTCTTCTACCTGTCGCTTGATTTCCGGTATCGCTTCATTTATCATTTTGGCACACATTGCCCGAAACTCAAGTATATGATGTTCGTGTGCTGTCTCCGCGCGAATGCGTTCCAATTGTGCTACCTGTTGTTTCATATATTCAAAACTATTTGGCATAAATCTCACCTCGATAAGATACATCTCTGATACAGACAGAGAAGAGAATAGTATTATATATTATTATAGTCTATAGTAGTCGAATTGATTATCTCGGCCAGTTTCAAGCGGTATGGCTCGTTTTGAATGAAATAAATCAAAAGCCTGTCCGCTTTTTCGGGTGATAAGTGAACATCCGTGTTTTTCCACTTATACAAGGTATCTGCTTTTATTCCCGTGGCATCAGCTATGTGTTTTATGCTGCCGCCATCAAGCTTCATTGCGGTCAGAAGCAGGGCTTCAGTCTCAGCAAAAGTTTTATAATTATATGTGAAAGTCATATGCTTTCGTCACCTCCTTTCATTTGATATGTGAAAAGTCTGGAATAGAATGGCAATAATCTACGCTGAAAAGTATAGATTTTTACTGTATAATCCAGACAATAGACAAATAAATGTGCATGTAAAAACAATTGGAATAAAATTGACACGTTCTTTTCGTTTTATGCATGGAATTATTCGAGATTTTATGTTATTATAGGGTAAACAGTAGTCACATTCCAGTGGTCAGTTGCAATAAGAGACTAACTATGAAAAGTCAATAACGAAAAGAGGCGAACGAGGTTAAATCTTCTAACGGATCATCGCCGCCCTTGAAAAACAGCATTCATATGCTGAAGCAAAGGTTGCGAGGGCGATGGGGGGAATAGCAAGGCTGGCAGGAGCGCCCTCTCCACCGATTGTAGCATATGAATGCTTCGGTTTTTCAAGGGTACGCTTCGCCGGCTCAGCGGTGAGCGGAATGCTCAGGCTCCGAAAGGAATAACGAGGTGGTTACGGCGCTGGAGCATAGTTCTGGCCTGATCGCTGCAAAGCAAAGATCAGACGAACGAGTTTCTTGGCAGCGTGGGACAGAGCGACGTTGTAGTGTTTTCCTTCAGTTCTTTTCCTGGCAAAGTAATCGGCGAAGGTTTTATCCCAGTGACAGACGTATTTTGTTGCATTGTAGAGAGCGTAACGAAGGTAATGTGAGCCACGCTTTTCCATATGGGCGTAAGCATTATCCAACTTGCCGGACTGGTAGGTGGATGGAGATAAACCCGCGTAGGCCAGGATCTTATCCGGGGAATCAAAGCGGGAGAAGTCACCGATCTCCGCGATGATCATGGCGCCCATGCGGTAGCTGATGCCG
>JAEEGL013089413.1_pt1 | contig 38073 bp, 27 predicted proteins | sample 9134231 | NCBI WGS metagenome assembly JAEEGL01 (sample SAMN16246548, study PRJNA631951) | gut metagenome | biome: gut microbiome; feature: rumen; material: fiber-attached | host: Bos | place: Iran: Karaj | collected 2018-10
AAATATCCACCAAAGTCATTACCCCTGTACCTGTAATCAGGATCATCCATAGGAGATTTAGGCATCATATTCTGATAGTTGTCATATACATTGTCAAACTTCTCATCCTGTTTTGATTCATAAAGTTTGTAAACCTCACTGTTCTCTTCAAGACCCATCACCTCTTCCATCATCACATCGAAATAAGGATGGTCAAAGACTGCTGTCACATCAACAGTGGACATTGCCAGGTCATCATGGTCTCTACTTGCCTTCCAGGTACTACCAACCTTACTGAACACCTCGAACTCACCCACAGTATCATCATCTGTCACTATGATATTGTCATTTGCAATCATTCCCTTGAGGGCGATACACATAACAGGTTTGTTGTCTGGTCTGACCTTGAGTCCATATTTCCTTACCTTTGCATCACTTGAATGGTAGTACTTCAGGATGGTTGACATATCAAACTCATTCTTGTCACCGAACACAGTCTGGAGAAGTCTCATAAATTCACCACCGAAAGCATTGTATTCCACAACCACCCTCACATTGTCTGGACCAATCACATTCATCACCAACACATAGGTCAGTTTTGCCAATTTCTCCAATGTGGTGATGTTACTCTTGAACCTACCAATCTGGAGGAGTTGGAAATAATCTGACTTCTTTACTTCCTTGTCAGGGTTCTTGATGAAGTCTTTCAACAACTCCTTGGTTTTCATCCTCAAGTTGAACATATTGATGATGGAATTGTCTCCACCACCACCTTCAGACAGGTCAATACTCAATACCCATTTTCTGTCAGGGTTTTTGAATTCTTCTACATCAAAATCAGGATGGAACAGAAGGTCTTTGTATTCCTCTTCCCAGTTCCTTTCTATTTCAATAAGTTCTTTCTTGACATATTTTAACCTTCCTTTCTGGAGTTTTGCAAGACTGTCAGGGGAAAGGAGTGTGTTACCTGTTGAAAGGAATGAGTTACCAAACTGTCTCATAAACTCATCCTCACCACCACAGTCAGCGATGGTCTTTTCTTTCCAAGCCTCATCCCTTCCTGGTACCTGCCACCAGTCAACCCTTATTGAGTGATAGGAATTGGTACCGTCAACACCACCCTGGTAGATATCAAAGAACTTGTTGTATCCGTTAGGTGTGGATGTGATGATAATCTTTGAGTCTTCCATTGATGATACTGTAGGCATGATATTTTCATAGAACTCATCAAGGATATGTGGTTCCACATGTGCAAACTCATCACAATAAAGTGTGTGGATGGTGAAACCAATGAATGACCTCTTGGTGGTTGCCTGTGCTATAATCCTACAACCGTTTTCAAATACAATCATAGTCTGGTTATAGACCTTGATACCTGGTTTCATAAAGAATGGGAGATAGTCCATAATCTCCTTAATTTTATCAACAATCTCCACTGCGGTAACGAGTTTGTTCGCAGCAATACCGATATTTCTGTCTACATTGAAGATTGCCTCATGGAGAAGGAAGAGGGCAGCAACCACAGTCTTACCAACCTGTCTTGATGACATACAGCAGGTGAATCTGTTTTCAGCATAACTGTGAAGCATCTCTTCCTGGTAGTCTCTCAAGGTGATGGGTTTATATCCCTGGGTACCATGCATACAATATCCGTAATGATTGGCAAAATAAATCACGTCATTTGCAGATTTTGTAAGTTCCTCTATCTCCTCTGAAGTATAATCAAACAACAGACCAGCCCTTTTCACACCCACCTGATTATCCAACCAAGGGTTCTCCTTATGGAATGTACCTTCAGCATGGTCTGCCATCCAGCTTTCCATAGCCTTTGTACTCCATACAACATTCTTTTTTATAGACTGCTGTTGAGGTTTTTCTTGAGCCATAAAATATGTTTATATGTATAAGAATCTCATAAATACCTATGTATAAATAGACTCTTTTCAAAAATATTTATGTAATGAAAACAGGAATTGTTGTAAATAATTATGACCCAAAGTTCAAGAACAGGTGTCAGATAAGGGTTTTTGGACTACATACACAAACAGTTAATGGTCAATATGTAATACTTGATGATGACCTTCCTTGGGCTCTTCCAGCTCCAAGTGGAGGATATAATGGTGGTAGTTATTCGGTTCCAAAGGTGGGTGAGAGGGTTTATGTTGAAGTAAAGGATACATATAATATTACATATTATGGAAGTGTTGAGATAAAGGGTAATGTGAAGGATATACTCCATAGTAATGCAGAGGACAGTGACAAACTGAAGATGATTGCATTTTCAGAAGATTATAACTCTGATGGTTCAAAGGATTATGTGAAGATTTTTTATCTTCCGGAAAAAGGTCTCACCATTGAGTGTAATGGTAACCTGATTTCAATGCCAAAGTATAACTCATTGGAAATCAAGACAAAAAGTGGTGCTGGACTTTCAATAGACACATCAACCAATGACATTACAATCCATACTGATGCTTCTGTGAACCTGGATTGCAATAATGTCAAGATTACATCTGAAGCAGAGGACAAACTGATACTTGGAAGTAAATTGATGAAGGTTTTCAATGAGCACAAGCATTTCACATCAGATGGTCAGTCATCAAAACCAATACAGCAGATCACACCTGGTGATTTCTCAAAGAAAATAAAGATAGGATAATTATGATACCAGATTTTAAGACATTTATAAAAGAATCCATCTGGTCTGACATACAGGACAGAAGTGCTGGAGATATTATAAGAAAAGAAGATGATATAACAAATTTTGACCTTGTTGATATGGTTAAATATATCAATTCAATATATTATACAGATAAATCATTGGGCATTACACATTCTAAAGTTGCTGAATTGTGTATTGGTTGGGGAGGATTTCAACCAATGGAGGTGAATATAGAATCTCGTCCTGATGTACCTAGAGGTGTTAAATTTTATTATAATATTCATAAAAATACCTTCGATTATTTTGAGATTGATTTTGTATTACGAAAAAGCTATAAGAATCTGGGTATTGATTTGGAAAATATTTTTGATGGTAAATTTATACATAAAGATAAAACTGTCTATTTATATCCAAAAGATAATGATGTAATTACAAATCAAGATGTGATTTATATTATTGACAAATTACTATCAACTGTTGAAAAACCACTTATAAAGAAAAAAATATCAGAAAGTATCTGGTCTGACATACAGGACAGAAGTTCAGGTGAGACCATAAGGAAAGAGGATGATATCAATAATCTTGATATGTATGGTCTTTTAGAATATATACAGAAGAAATATGAATTTAGTAAAGAAATCATAACATTATCAAGTTCTATTGGAATTCCTTTATTTTCATATGGGTTAAATATTACTCATCTGACTATTTCCTACACTTTTTCAAAAGATAGAATATATGATGTTTATAGTCGTTTTATGTATGATTCACCATTGAAGGATAGTATATCATCAATATTAAAACAAAAATATTCAATAAGAAAAGTAAAAGAAAATTCAATGAGTAAATATGATCGTAGGCATTTTGCCCTTATTAGTACAAAACCTAAAAAAGGTGATATTGATAATAGATTTGTAATAGATGTGATAGACACATATATTGATATAATGGACACTCTTAAAGATATAGATAAATATATAAAAAGAAAATGATACCTGATTTCAAGACATTTATAAAAGAAAGTATCTGGTCTGATATACAGGACAGGAGTTCCGGTGATTCCATAAGGAAAGAAGACATTGCCCTTAAATTGGTCATTGATGGTGAAAAATATACATTCTCAACAGACTTTATGGGAATGGGTGATGAATATAATGAAGAAAGCTATGATGAATGGAAATGTTTTGCCTTCAACAAGATGCCTGATGGAAATCACCACATAACAGGAGACACTGATGCTGCCGGTTCATTCAGTTCTGATAAGTGGGAACTTGGTGATCCTGGAGATTATGATGTGTATGTATTGAAAAATTACATAGATTATTCAAAAGAAGAACTTATAGAAGCTGCCATAGACAGTTATGACCTTGACAAAGCTGACCATATTGTTAAGGACATATTAAAGAAATATGTGGTTGATGTGTTTGAAAACCATATGTCAGATTATGCACAATTCTGTATTTTTGAATTATGGGGTTCTGATATGAAAAATGATATGGTAATATCTTATTGTGAAGGTACTGACTATAGTGAGATTGATGAGATAGTGGATGAGTTTGAAGGTCAGAAAATATATGATGCCAGGATGTTCCTATATCCCACCATTGATAACTGGTATGAAAATTTAACGAAAGAATTGATAGATGTATACACAAAAGAAGGTTGGGTGAAATCAGAGACATATGGTCCAGACTGGGATAATGGTATTCCTGGAGGAACTATGGGATTGTGTTTTGTAAAATTAACTGAAGATGATGAGATATGAGAAAGTTAAGTGAAAGTATATGGTCTGACATACAGGACAGAAGTTCAGGTGATACCATAAGGAAAGAGGATGATGTGAATCATATGAACTTTGATACCTTTGCTGATTACATTAAAGATAACTATTCAGAAAAAGGAGATTGGTTTTCTGTTGTGGAAAGCGATAATGAAAGATCAAGACATATAGAAATAGATATTATCTCTGGAATTGATTTAAGTTTTAATGTAGTTGATGGGAAGATATATAATATATTAATACACAATAATGTTAACAAATATATAGATGTACCTGGACTTAAAAAGGTATTCAATGTAAATGTACTTGGTAGTAGTACATACAGTGTTCTTGAAAAGGATTGGACAAAATCAAATAATACATTTGTAAAATTGATTGAATTTTTCCTGAAGAAAAAGACAAATGAATCCATCTGGTCCGACATACAGGACAGGAGTGCTGGTGAGACTGTAAGGAAAGAGGATGATGTTGATAACTTGGATATAGAAGGATTTTATGATTATCTGAATGACCATTATGAACCAACATTAGAATCCAGTTACAAAATAAGGTTATATAACGATATAAATGTTATTCTTGTTCCCGTTTCTTCATCAGATGGTAAACATATAAGTCCAACATATATAAATCATCTAGAAATAGATTTTGATCCAAATGATATAACTGAAACAAGAATAACAATGAGTTCAAGATATCTATTATTGATACATGATATTGAAAAAAAGTTACGTGATAATTTTTGTGTGATTGATAAGATGGCGAGTCCAACAAGAGGAAAATATATATGTATATATCCAAAGGATGGTGGTGAATCAGCAATTGTTACAAACTCATTTTTTATTAAGGTACTTGATTTTTTATTGGAAGAATTAGATGGAAAACATACAATATTATTGAAGAAGAAATGATACCTGATTTCAAGACATACATAAAAGAAAGTATCTGGTCTGACATACAGGACAGGAGTTCTGGTGAGACCATTAGGAAAGAGGATGATATAGATAATCTGGACTTTAATGAGTTTTATGATTATCTTAAGAACACATATGATGAATTAGATGAAATCTTGGTAATTGGTAAATATCAAACCCCTGGAACAGATATTATGAACATTTCTTTACCTATTGAAGAGAATGATAATACAGCAACTCCAAATCTTTCCAACAGGATGTTCCTAATACAATATATACATGGTGACCTTTTTATGAAACCAAATAAATATTTCTTCAGGTTATATCCAAGGGAACTCCAGAAAACATTTGAGGATAAATATGAACTTGATCCTTTTGAATTAGAGATAATACCTAAAAGAAGTGTAGAGGTAACCAACAGTATGTGTGTTGAAGTAATAGACAGACTTCTTGGTATGGTAGAAAACCCAATATTAAAAAAGAAATGATTATTATGATACCTGATTTCAAGACATATATCAAAGAAAGTATCTGGTCTGACCTTCAGGACAGAAGTTCTGGTGAGATTGTAAGGAAGGAAGATGATGTTGACCGTCTTGGTTATGAAGATTTCTTTGTATATCTCACAGAACACTATCAACCAAAGAGTAAGAAAATCAATGAAAAAATTGGTGGAAGAACATCAATAATGTATATGGATATCGTTGAGATATTCATACCTATTGAATCAATTGATGGTAGGATAAAGACATTGATAATAGAAATGTCTAAAAAAGATAACTGTGTTGTTTCAATGGCAACATCACCAACTCTTTTTGATAAATATGTGAATTTGGAAAGGATGTTGAATAATAATTATACATTTACTACATCAAGACTAAGTTCCAGGATATATCTCAAACCAAAGAAAAAACCTACCAATAGGACTGTTGTGGATTTAATAGACACATTCCTTGTTGTTGTAGATAACCCTATATTGGAAAAAGTATCATAAATATATTAAGAGTTTTGTGGTCTTTCTACTATTTGTACCACAATGACTTGTAAATGCCAGTTTCAAGTCAACTCTATTGGGAAATGATTGATTTCATTTCCCATTTTTTCATAAATATAGTATAGGGAGATCTGGCAGTCTCCTTCTATATCAAACAAATAGTAGGTGTTATGAATTCTTTTTATAAAGTTCATCCTCAATTAGAAATGGATGAAGTAAAATTGTTTCTCTTGAAAAATATTCATTATTTAGGTGAAAAATTATTTTCTAAACATTTTCCAGAATTATATAAAGATATATCACAGATAACATTTCCTTTTCCTATTAAAAAGTTTTCACAGAAATTATATCATATGGTGAATATGGATATTGATGTATGGAAATTGGGTATATGTAAGATGTGTGGTAATAGATGTAAATTTAGAAATTTTGTTGATGGATATTCTTCATATTGCTGTCCAAAATGTGCTGGGGCAAATCCTGAAGTAAATGCCAAAAATAAACAGACTAATATTTTATTATATGGTGAAGATTACACATATAAAAGAAGTAAAAAATCAGTTCAAACATTTAAGTCTCTTGGTGAAGAAGCAAAATTAAGAAAAATTAAAAAAACAAAAGAAACAAAATTATTACATTTTGGAGATGAAAATTATAATAATCCTAAACAGCAAAAGGAAACAATGATTAAAAGATATGGTGGTGTTGGTTTTGGTGCCAAACAAGTTATGGAGAAATATTTAAATACATTGGAAGAAAAATATAATGATATAACATATAGAAATCAATCAAAAAATGGTGAAACACTTAAAGAATTACATCAACTTTGGAAAAATAAATTTGATATATCAAATCCAATAACATCACTATTAGAAATTAATGTTTATGATTTTTTAATTGATTTATTTGGAAAAGAAGATATAATACCACAATATAAATCTACTATTTATCCATTTTATTGTGATTTTTATATTAAATCATTAGATTTGTATATAGAAATCCAAGGACATCCTTCACATGGAGTACATCCATTTGATAAAACAAATATAGAAGATATTAATTGTTTAAATGAATATAAAACCAAACATACTAAATATTATGATAAAATAATAGAAGTGTGGACAGTTAGAGATGTTAAAAAAAGGACTATAGCAAAAAGGAATAATGTAAAGTTACTAGAAATTTTTACAAATAACCTTGATGAATGTAAAAGTATCATAAATACCTATATAAGTAAATTATAACTATGGCATCAAAAGTAAGTACATTAGTTAATTGTTCTGACATTGAGGAAGTTGAGTGTTTGAATGACTTTGTTGAGAGTATACAGAACGAAATGAGCGTGAATGGAGCAATACCATTTACTATCCCTGCTGAATCCATTGCACAGATTACAAAAAATGCCAAGACAATGTTCTATAAAATGTATGAGGATAGTACAGAAGAAATGTTTATAGCCATACCTGAATCAGAAATCAGAAAAAGGTCATTTCAGAGAGGTATCCACACTATGGATGGTCCTGGAGACAACAAAGTAACAGCAAAGTTCAAGAAAGGTGAGGGTGACAATCCAAACACAGGTCATACAAGAGGTACTTATGTCCTTCCTGATGGTGTTATTTCTGTAGTTGGTGTTTATTCTCTGGGATCTTGGTCAGGTGAAGCAGGTTGGAACACAGGTCTCCTTGGTAAGAACTCCGGTGATGTGAGTCTCCACAGGATGGTCTATCAGTCAGTCTATGACAGGACAATGGCAGTCTCTGCTGACAACACTATGTACTATATCTGTACAGAGGCATTCCTGGATATGTCAAGACAGATCTTCCAGAATATGATCTCCTTCAAGTATAACAGGTTGACCAACAATTTGAGGTTCTTGGGTGAACTCCCAAAGAGTGATGTCATTCTTGATGTCCTGGTGAGAGTACCTGACTGTGACCTTTATAATGATGATTTGTTCCGTAGGTATGTGATCGCTGACTGTAAGGTTCAGTTGAGTAGGATTCTTGGTGCATTTTCCTATCAGATGCCTGGTAATGTATCTATCAATGTAGAGGCAATTGCCAATGAAGGATCAACAGAGAAAGAGAACATCATTCAGGAACTCAAGGATATGTCTGGTGCCTGGTATATATTAACCACATAACACACCAAAATATTATTATTCAGATGGATTCCAAATTATGGAGTCCATTTTTTATTCTCATAAATATATAAAGGATAGTATGAAGAGATTAAGTCAAATAACTGAATCAATTTGGTCTGACATACAGGACAGGAGTAGTGGTGAGAGTGTCAGGAAAGAGAACCAGTGGATTGTTGATGCTATAAAAGAGTTCATTGAAAAACATAAATTCAAAGAGGATGAGTACAAAATAAACCCAGATTTCTCACTTGATGTATATAGGAACATAAGTGTCAAGAGTAGTGATTTGGTTGATGGTAAGCTTCCATTCAAATTTGGAAAGATTGATGGGACAATGTGGTTGTCAGACTTTTTAGGACTCACAACCCTTGAAAATTCACCAAGGGAACTGACAGGTAGTTTTGTATTGTATCAAAACCTATGTGAAAACTTTATAGGTGGTCCAGAAATAGTAGGTGGAAACTTATCTGCAAACTTTTGTAGAAGATTGACCTCACTTGATGGATCACCCAAGGAAGTAAAAGGAGATTACAGTATTTGTTTCTGTAGTGGACTGAAGGACATTTCCGGTATATCACCAGTAATAGGTGGAAACCTTGAAATATCAAAGAACTGTCCATTTGAAGATGATGAATTTAGAAAATACTCAAACATAAAAGGACAAATAATAAGAAAATAATATAGATTATGTCAATAGCAACTGAAATAACAAGAATTGAAAATGCCGCAAATATCATTAAGGCAAAGACAAATCATATGGGATTGGAAAAATCGCCAGGTGTGGTTGTTTCCACATCAGACAACCTTACAGTACAGGCATCTGTTATTGATGCAATACCTGAAAGAGATGCGGTCAGTCAAACATTGAATGCTTCCACTACATCCATCAATCTTTCCGCCGGATATTATGGTTCGGAAAGTTCAGTGTCTGTGGCAATAATGGAACCCCAGGTGGTTGCCCTGTCAGGATCACAGCAAACCATATCTTGTTCAGATAAACTTATGACCGGTGATATCACGATTCCTGCCGCAAATGTATATAGAACTGGATCAGGAATACCTACCAATGCAACACCCGGAAATGACGGAGACCTTTACTTGGTAGTCTAAAACCAAAAAGAGTGAGGATTTTTCCTCACTCTTTTCTTATAGATATTCCAGATGACTGAACCCGTCTATCATCTTTGTCTGTAGTACCTTGTCAAACATTATGTTCTCCAGCTTGGCATGATGGATGAGATAGATGTTCAGGTTCATATCATTACTCAAGTTCCTCAAAATCTCAATCATATCATTCATACCATTGATATCCACATGGGAGAAGAGTTCATCCAGGAACAGGAGGTTCAGTTCACCAAACTGAAGTTTCAGGAATCTCACAAAGGAGATGATGGTAGCAAAGTCCACCCTTGCCTTCTGACCCTTACTCAATGTAGCATATTTGATGGTCATGCCATTCTTGACAATCTTTGCATCGAAGTTGTTGTCAAAGGTGATTGTATAGTTGAGACCCATATACTGTATCATCTCTGTCATCAGATTGTTGATGATGGGGATGTATTTGTTTGATATGTATCTCTTGATACCTCCGCTGTCACTGAACATAATGGTCAGGAAATCCATCAGTTCCTTTTCTTTCTCAAGGAGTTTCTTCTCTTCATTGAGGGAATCAAGGTCTGACATCAACCTGGATTTCAGGTTCTCCACAGTGGCAGTACCCCTTTCTTTCAAGGTCATCTTGTACTTGTAGTCAGATTGGAGGTCCGCCAGAGGAATCCTGTTGTTGTCCAGTTTTATCTCCCTTTCCTTGTTCTCCAGTTTGATGAGTTTTGGTTTGTTGGTGTTGATAATCTCCTTTATCTGTTCCATCTGTGTGAGACACTCTTCCTTCTTCTTCACCAGGTCTTCCCTCATCTTCTGGAAATCCTCTGTCTCCAGTGAACTCCCACAGGTAGGACACTTCCCACCATCAATGAAAGCAATCTTCTTCTCAATCTCCTGAACTCTGTTCTTCAGGATGTTGAAGTCACTTGCCTTCTTGTAATTGACATTCTTCAACTGGTCACCGGCCGCCCTGAGCTTCCTCAACATATCATCATTCTTCACCCTGATTTCCTTTGCTTCATTGATTTTGGTGATGAGTTCATTCAGTTCTTCCTGGGTGACGGAGTTCTCCTTTATCTCCTCTATCTGGTTCTCATACTGGATGATATTTGAACTGATAGTCCTGATGGATGCAGAGTTAGAATTGAGTCTGTCCTCAATATTCCTCATATCGGACTTGGCAAACTCCTTATACTTGTTGTAGATGGTGAACCCACAAATCTTGTCAATGATGTTCCTCTTGTCAGCAGCACTCATTGACAGAAGGGATTTCACCTCATCCACCTCCAGGACCAGGATGTTGTGGAACACAGAGTAAGGTATCTTGAAGTAATTGTCTTCAAGCATAGTCTGGACATTGGATTTTCCTGCCGTATCCACCACAGTTCCATCAATCTGTACCTTGAACAATCCAGGGTTCAGACCTCTTTCAATGATGACCTCATGACCCTCACAGTCTAGTTCTATCTTCCCATAGAATGCCTTGTTGATCCAGTTGGGGATGTCAGCTGCCGTGAAGTTTTCCAGTTTACCATACAGGAGATAGGTGGCACACTCGGCAATTGATGTCTTGCCGGTACCATTCTCCCCAACAATCAGGTTGAGAGAAGAATTGTCCTCAAAGGAGATTTCAGTCAGTATATTGCTATATGACTTGAAATTCCTAAATGACATTTTCTTCAACTTCATCTTACTTCAATCTTACTTCAAAATCAACTGGTGAACGGTACAGGTAAATCTTATCTGGAAACAGTTTCTGATACTCCTTGTAAATCTCCAACTGATGCCTGTCCATCTCCATAGTGATGACAGCGATGTAATCCACATTGTTCAGTGAATCAATGCAAATCTGCTCATAGAGATCATCATAACCATCAACCGGGTCCAGGGCAAGGTAATCAAATGTGGATCCTCCAAAAATCACATTTGATTCATTAAAGTACTTGTAGGTTTCTGCCGCCTGGTCAAGAATGGTTGCCTGCCAAGGTTTCTTTGCTTCTGTTTTTAGAATGCTTTCAGCTTTTGAAATGGCCTCTCCTGAAAGTGGGCCGGTAATAGCGATTCTCATAATAATTTATTTTAATTAATTTAACTTATTTTAATACTATTTTATCATCTTCAAGATATGCCGTCAATGTCTTCTCTTCTTTATTAAAAGCAGAATCATTATTGATGACCATATCTGATATGGTTTCTTCTATATCTTGCTGGATAATCCTGATGATAGGTCTTGCGCCATTGTCCTCTTTCACAACCTTGTCAAGAATCCAGTCTTCCACTTCAGGAGACAATTTGATGACACATCCGGTGATTGCTTTGATGTTAGTGTTGGATTCATCCAATTCTTTCTGGAGAATATCCTTCAGGGTGTCCCTACTCAATGACTGGAAATAACAGATGTTATCCAGGCGGTTGAGGAATTCAGGAGAGAACCTGTTCTTCAGGGCCTTCCTGATAATCTCTTCCTTCTTCTCATTTCTCTTCTCTTCGGTGTTGTTGGCAAACCCCAAAGGATTTGCCATCTTTCTGGCCTCTTTCACACCAATATTGGATGTAAAAATGATAAGTGCCTTGGTTGCATCCACCTTCTTTCCATCAGATCCTGTCACGAATCCTTCATCAAGAAGCTGGAGAAGGACATCATAAATCTTGGGGTGCGCCTTCTCGATCTCATCAAAGAGTACAACAGTCTCTCCCTGCTTGGCAAGACCCTTCACCAGGAGACCAGATTCCTTATAACCCACATAACCAGGGGCGGAACCAAGGAGCTTGGACACATCAATCTCTGCCTGGAACTCACTCATATCCAACCTCAACAGATTTTTCTCACTTCCATAGAGATACTTGGCCAACTGCTTTGCCAGATAGGTCTTACCAACACCGGTTGAACCGATGAACATAAAGTTACCGGCAGAGTGACTGGTTTTCCTGAGCCCCAGTTGATTCCTGCGGATGTTCTTCACAATGGTGTCCACAGCCTCATCCTGACCGATGACATACTTCTTGATTTCATCAGGCATTTCACGGAGGAACTGTGTCTGGTCCTCATTGAGTCTGGACATCTGTACACCCACAATCTCACCGATCGCTTCAAGAATGTCCTCTTCAGAGACATCAATGACTGGAAAATCTTCTTCACCAAGTTTCTTATATATATCAAATTTTTCCTCCAGTTGTTTGTTGAGTTCCTCACACTTCTGGTAATCATTGACAGACATTGCTTCTGCCAAATCTTCCTTGATTTGTTTAGTCTCATCTTTCAACTTGATGAGTTTTTCATCAGCAGGGCGGTACTTGTTGGATATACTTGAACACACTTCATCCAAAAGTATTTCCGCCTTTCCTGGAAATACACTTTCCTTGATATACTTGTCTGCATTATTACAGATGAGTTCACTCACATTTTTAGGGAGATTCAACCCGTACATTTCTTGATAGAAATCAATATCATCATTGATAATCTCCTGGGTCTCATCCTTGGTGAGTTCAGTTAATTTGATGACTGTAAAGAAATCAATAACCCTGCGGAATGAATTTTCAATATCCTTGTATTCATCTGTGGTTGCTGTGGCAATTATTCTCAAATTGTCATTCTCTATCGCCTTCACCAGTGTGTTCACAAAAGAGAATCCGGCATTCCCATAACAGTTGAGGTTAAGGAGATGTCCGAGATTGTTCAATACCAAAGTGATATCAAATGTCTCATTGTGTGTGGATATATAGAAAATATCTTCCAATATCTGACCAAAATCATTACTGTGGGCCTTCTTGAGAACATCATTGAAATCAATCTCAATCACCTGGTCAGTCCTGGCCTGCATATTGAGTGCATTCACATATCCTTCAATGATACTTTTCTTACCTGAACCATGATCACCCACGAGAAGTACTGTACGGTAATCAATCTTGTCCATAATATTATAGATACGGTTGATTTCATTATCCCTAAAACGAACAGGATTTTCTCTCCCTTCAATAATCTCTCCAACAGAAAGGAGATTATCAACCATTCCCTTCAGTTCCTGATTTTCTTCAGGATTATCAACTTCATTGTAAATTTTACCCATATATTATATTTTTTAATCTGGATTAAATATAACAAAAAGAGAGGGTTTCAACCCTCTTTTTTGTAAGTTTTTTTACATTTTTATTAATCTTTTTGCATTTCCATCTGCAATTCATATACATTTGCCAACAGTACGACAACAGGGTCGATGCAGTTCTTGAAGTTCTGCTGGTACTTGGCATTGAGTACAGAGATGACAGGAATCTTACCCATCAGGTTTGGTTTGGATTTCAGGATGTACTCAATGAATGGCTGACCAAGGGATGCGATCGCCTCATCCACACAGTTGGAATAGTTCTTCATCACATACTTGTAGTTCTCAACAGGGTTGTCCTGGTTGATGACCATCTCATAGAGTTCCGCATACTCACTGGCAGAATCCTTGATGTCTGTAACATCAATACTGGTTTTGTTCTCCAATGAAAACCTCTGGAGTTTCTTCACAATACTTCTGAAGTCAGGGAAATAGGTGAACACCAATTTGACAATGGCTTCCTTTGTAATGTTGATACCTTCTCTCTTGCAGATTTCAATAACCCTTCTCATCTGACCAGCCTGGATTTCCTTCATCTCTTCTGAAGTGAAGTTGAAGTCAATCATCAAGAACCTGGACTGGATAGGGTCAGGAATCTTCTCGATATAGTTACAAGTACCAATGAACCTGGTGTTAACTGAACATTTCTCCATAGTGGCACGGAGGGCTGCATATGCCTGCTGACTCATACCATCCATCTCATCCAGGATAACTACCTTGATAGGGTTGTCATAGTGAAGGACAGACTGGTTCATTGCAAAATCCATAATTGTCTCCCTGATGGTATCAACACCAGTGGTCTCCGACATATTCAGATACAGTGTGTTGTGCTGGAACTGCTTGCAAATCGCTTTCGCGGCACTGGTCTTTCCAATACCTGCCGTACCATAAAGTAACATTGACTGTACTACACCTTTCTCAAAGATAGTCCTAATTCTTTGAGGAACAATGAGTTCTTTCAAATTCTGTGGTCTGTACTTCTCTTCCCACAGGATGCTTTTCAAATTATCTACTGCCATATAAAACTTCTTTTACATAAATATAACAAAGACAATAACCATTTAATGATATTATGATTAAAAAATTTGATGAATTCATTAATGAATCTAAATTTGGGAATCGATATGGAAATAATAATCTCAATAAGCATTTACGTTTTGCCTTATTGAAGGTTCGTGATTTTTGTGATGAACAAAATTTAGTATATCAAACTACAGGTGCTTTTTGTGCTGGATTAAAGTTTGATCATATCAATATCTTCAAAGATGGAACAACAAATATAGGAATTTCTGATTGTGGTGCAAGAGAAGAATGTATTGCAAGGGTATATGGTGATGATGAAGGAAATGTTATATACTGGTGCAATGGTGTTGAATACAAGACCAGTAAGGAATTGTTTGATGCAGTCCTGAAATGTAGATAATGAGATAAACAAAAAGAGTGAGACAAAATCTCACTCTTTTTTATTTTCCGGTTGATCCAAACCCACCTTCACCTCTTTCCGTGTCAGACAATTCATTGAACTCCCAACACTCTACTTTTGGGTAAGGAAAGATTACCATCTGACCAATCCTGTCTCCTACCTTGTAAGGTGCTTTCTTCAATGCCCTCTCCACATCAACTTTGCCGGCAAGCCATTCCCAGAATCCCTTTCTGTATCTGTCCCTGTTTTTGTACCTGAACTGGATCTCACCTCTGTAAAGGAAAGAATCCACAATTCCAACAGAGTTGGTCAGGTATGCCTCTGTCTTCGAATTAGAACTCCTGGGGAAGAGGAACATCCCATACCATTTGTCAGACTCACAGGCCAGGCCAGTATGATAGATGTACATATCCTTTTCAGGTACATATTCCACGCTGATGGCAGTCATATCCATACCAACATCTCCATTATGTGCATAGGATGGAATGACAGCGGTAGGGTCAAGTTTCTTGAATTTAATTACTACGTTTTCCATATTATATCCAATTTAAATCATCATTATCAACTTCCCTGATTCTTCTTGGAGGGAAATAGTTATAAGTGTATCCTATATATGGTTTCTGGTCAAGATAGTAACCATCCATATAAAAATCAATATTGTAGTCATTCACATCAATTTCAAGGAGAGCATATTCATCTTTAATCCAGTCATATTCTTCTTGTAATGCATTTAATGAATTTGCAACTTCTATTAAATTATCCAATAAATCATCTTTATTTTCACCACAGAAGAAATATACCTTGTTTTGTATATATCTATAATCATTCTTTTCTCCTTTTACTCTCAATCCACTTTGTAAAATCCATTTTAGATTTTCTCTTGTACAAATATGATATATCTTTCCTCCACACTTGTTTTTAACAAAATCTGTAATGTTCTTTGTCTTGATTGGTTCTACTTTAATTCTGATAACAGGATAACCAAATTTATTGTTCAAATATGGTGTTTCCACATCCATAGGATTCATAAATTTACCAGGTTCATCTACTTCAACAGATGTAAAAGACCACATTAATTTATCACAAGTTTTTGATATTTTTTTTACATCATATAATTCTGGTATAACTAAAAGAGTATTAACCGTATCATCAATATCTGTCTCATTTGTAACAAAATGTGTTCTATCAGCACCTAAACTTTGATTAAGTCTTCTAACCAACAAATCAAGAGATGTTTTATTCAACATCTCATTAACATAACTATTTAAATTTGGACAGTAACAAAAATCAGAGTGTGGATTAAAGTATCCAGACTTATCACAGATATGATATGCAAACCATTCCATCATATCTTCTGTGACAGTGTTATCATTGACTTTGTTTTGATATAAGAAACTTTCAAACAAGCGATCTGAATCACAGGGATACTTATACTTGTTGTGTTCCTTTTCGATCTCTAAAAAGTGTTCTCTGTATAGTCTTTTTATTTCTTCAAGGTCCATATACCTAAAATTTTCCTCTTTTTATTTTTCTCTGTACACCAGGTCTGTTGAGTCTCCTGATACATTCCTCAACCTCTTCCTCCTCACAAGTCCAGGTATCCATTGCCATACAGTACCAACCTTCTGGAAGAATCTCCTTGATGAGTTTGTTAAAAAGTCTCAAAAGATGTTCAGTTCTTTTCTTGTAGTAACCATACATCCTTTCACCATCTATTTCTTTCTGTCTTTTCTCAATTTTTTCATACTCATTGTTCAGATACTCTGCAACATCATTAAGACTGCCAAATATAATACCTCCATTACTTGCAATCATATTAGAAACGGCACAGAGACTTTTGTATTCATCTTTCTCCCAATCCCTATCATCTTCTTCCCTTATCATACAGAAGATACAAGTTCTCAACATATTTTTTGAGTCATTGACTGCTTCTGCAATGGAATAGACACCCTTCATCTTCGGGGTGATGACATAGAGATGATAATCACAGATTTTCTTCTCCTTTTCTTCATTTGCCTGACATTCCGGTGTCCAGTCTTCCACAACAGGATTGAAGTACTCACATTTCAAAAGGGGGATCAGTTTCTCCCTCCATTTGGACTCTGCGCAAGTCCCACCTAAAAATACTTTCATAATCTAAAATATGTTTATATATAACCAGTCTAATGGTGTAGAATCAAAATAAACTGTACCCTCTTCTATAATTTCCTTTTTGGCAATGATGAGTCTTGATATGTTTTTCTTATATTGATAGTATCTTTTTTTCAATATCTTTAATAGTTTCTTTTTATCTATCATTCCATCAAAATCATCAGTTAATTCATTTTCTTCAAGATAATCAATTCCAGACTTGATAGATTGAGAACCCTTATATATTTCAAGGTTTCTCATCTTATTATGAACATCATTACTGATATCTATATCTTTCAATTCCTGATATCCTTGTTGCGTATAAGCTGCCAGTTCTCTTAAATCACCATAATATATTGCTTTTGCCATCAAATTATTATTGTCTTTTTTTAAAACAGTAACCGCAGTATTATACAATCTTTTCCATTCTGGATATTCTTTTTCTCTCTTACCATCACTATTCTTTTTATGATGTTGCCAAGCATGCATAATTTCATGGTTTAACACCCTTATACCTATTTTACCTATTTTAAAATCTCTTGTTGGAATATAACAACTTAATTTAAACATTTTATCAGTAAGTCCTTTTGTCATTGCTTCCACATTAAGTGTTGAAACCATATCAAAATCATCATCAGATATATTTGAATAATTCATAATGATAAGGTCAGTATCAAAAACAAAATTATCAACTGTATAAACCTGACTTATTATATAGTTGTCAGACTTTATATCAATCTCACAATTTGGTTCAAATATGATAGATGATTTTTCAAACTCACAATTCTCAATACTATCATTAAACTGACTTACAAGTTTCTTGACAATATCTATCACCCTTTCACTAATACCATATGATTCTTCAATTATATCATTTATCTCCTGGTCCAATTGTGATAAATTCAATCTTTCAATAGAACTTATATGTCTTTTATGAGATTCTGGAAAGAGTTCTTCAAATGATTTTATATTTTTCATACCTATTTCTGATGCTATTATTCATTTACTTCATCATCTTCATCAGAGTCTTCATCATCCTCATCTCCCCACCAGTAGGTCTCATAATATTTGGATCCAAAATTTGCCTCACAATACTCCCTGAATGGCATATCTCCAACCCTGTCACATTCTCCTTCATCAACATCTTCCTGGGAATAAACAAAATCAGAATATTTCTTCTTATGTTCTACTTCTTCATAAACAGGTTCATCCTTTCCTTTCATATATGTTCCTATCCTGGTGATATATGTGTATTCATCATCTGTCAGGAGTTCAGGACAGTTCTTTTCAACCCATTCCCTTGGTGCAGAAATAGTGTAATTTTGACTCATATCTACCACACCATAATAAACACATAGTTTATTCTCCTTACACCACTTATCATTTCTGAAATTCTGGTTCAGGTCATCACCCAACCACTTCCTGAAATTTGGAGTGTTAGGATAATCCCTTCCACAGAACCAGTTATTTACTGAAAAATAAATTACATCTTGTTTTTCCATATCCTTAATGTTTTAATAATTCAGAAAAAAAGGAGCTCATGCAATCTACAATGATTGAATTTCCAGCTAATTGACACAATTGATTATTGCTTAATCCACCATCAACCAGTTTCTGAATATCTTCATCTTCTACCCCCATTAGGCGCATTTCTTCTACACCTGATAATCTCCTGGTTTTATATTCATCACCATCTTTAATAAAAAATCTTGGACTAAATGATAATGTTAATGTGGGGCAGGATCCATTTCCATAGATTCTACAATCTTGTGGGTTATAAAATCCTTCTCTATCTGTATGCGTTCTATCAATATGTAGATTTCCCAGTTGTACTAAATATGGAAGTCTGCTTGGAACAATATCATCATATCTTTCACCAAACAGATTTGTCTCACCCCATAAGTCTGTATCAAACTCTTTTACTGTTGAATTAACATACTTATGTTGCTTACCCTTTACTTTTTTATCTTCTCTAATTATACTCATTTCTGTACTATTGCAAATTTTTTAAATTGTGGATTGTCATTAACATAATCTTTATAATTCTCTGGTGGATCCACCAACTTGTCCCACAGTTCTTCTCCAATTTCTTCTTTAGTCTGTAAAAAATCCTCAACAGATTTATCCAACTTCCATCCCCTTGGGAACACAAAGTCACCTTCCGGATTTAGGATAGATACACAGAACACCCTCTCACGGTCCTGTGGGATACCGAAATCAGAACCTTTCAGGACTTTCCAGTAATTGGTATAACCCCTGGATTCAAGATAATTAAGCCATTTATTGAATGTATGTATAAATCTATCAGAGACAAGATTTTTAACATTCTCTAACATCAAATATTTTGGTCTCTTAATGTCAATTGCTTTTTTACATTCCCACAATAATGAAGAATGTGTTCCAGAACCCTCCTCACCACCAAGCATTTTGCCGGCGAGCGAAAATTGTTGACACGGGCTGCTGTAAGTAAAGAAGTCAAAATCAGGTACTTGTGTCCAATCTATCTTACAGATGTCACCATAGTTCCTGTCTTTATATTCAGGGAAGATGAGATTGTGGGCTTCAATCGCCCTCTTCTCAATCTCACTCCAACCGATTAGATCAAAGGGAATACCTGCCTTCTTCAGGGCAAGACACTGTGAGTCATATCCTGAAAAAGTGGTGAATACTTTCAAGGGATTTTCTATCGTATATTTCTCCATATTACACTATTTAACATAGTAAATATAACAAAAATGTATTTACAATAACAAAAAAAGAAGACTGTTTTAATTTTCAGTCTCCTTTCTGGGTTTTTCATAAATTTCTGGATGAAGTCTCATTTGTTCCTGTTCATATTCTTTCATCAACTTATCCAATAGTTCTTTATCTTTTTCTTCTTTATTCTCCATCTATCCTTTCACCAAACTTTATTATGTATGCATCCATGTTGTAGTTTACCAACCTTCCTTTCTTTATCCACTCAAACTTGAATCTCATAGGAGGAATATCCTTCTTGAACCTGTGATAGAACTCCACTACATCATAGGTCTTTCCTTCAAGTCTCTTTGTCCAGAATGGTTTTATCTCCCTGTAATCATGGGTCAGTTCACCATTTTTAATCAAGTTGTACCAGTACTCATTGACCGGCAGTTTCAAAACATTATTTTCCATACTTTATTTATGCCTATTCATAAATACTTTAATAGAATTAAAATAAATGTGATATGGCAAATAAAATATTTCCAGTTGGTACTGATAGGGATAACCTAAAATTAGTTGCTATTAATGAGAATGGTACTATTTCAGAAATGATAAAAACCATTGATGAGAACTTCAAGAACATTGCAGCACATGGTGGCGGTCCCGATGGTTTACCTGGTAAAGACGGTATAAATGGAACTGACGGTACATCCGCCGAATATATATTTGCCCTTTGTGATGATGAACCTATTGCGGGGGAAAATTTTCCAGCAAATGATGCTGGAAAAGCGAATTTATTTGATGGTGTTGAATTCAGCGCCACTGGTTCGGTGTGGTTCCCATCAAATTCCAATAAGATTACAGAATGGCATGATCACCCACAGGGTGTATCCAAGGAACACAAAAATGAATATGTGTTCAGCAGATACAGGAGGAGTGCTGATGAATCAATATGGTTTTATGCAGAGAAACCTGAACTCTGGGCTCACTGGGGTGAGACTGGTAAGGATGGTGACGGCGTGGAATACATCTTTATGCGTTCAAAGGGTGAGATATCATCATCAAATCTTGAGAATCTCATCAAGACCAAGAGTGAATTAGATCAGTATCAGAGTATTATCTATCAGTTGGATGATTTCTTCCCTGGTAAAGATTGGTTTACTGGAAAGAATGCACCCAAAAACAAGGAAAATGCACGGAAAGCAATCATTGCTAAATTAGGTTCACTCCCGAGTGATTTCGACTCAAAATGGGAAGGTAATTATGGAATGATTGCCGGCAATGGTAGTTATAACTGGACTGATGATCCTAAAGGAACTGACCCTATATATGTATATGAATATGTTGCAATCCGTAGGTGCAATGTAGATGATGAAGATGGAAAGGAGTGGAGTGATTTCAGCATTCCTGCTGTTTGGAGTCATTATGGACTTTCAACAAAAACAATAATAATCTACTGTAACAAAGAAGGTACAACTCCACCTGTACAACCTCAAAGGGGTCAAGGTACTTGGAATGAAGAAACATCAACATTGGTATTACCTAAAGTATTGACAGATGCTGGATGGGCAGATACAAATATTGAACCTGAAGACAATGAAATCACCTGGATGTGTTCAGGTATCTTTGAGACCACTGGTGCAAATGTATTCTGGTCAAAACCTATGAGAATTACAGGTAGAGATGGTAAGCAGGGTGAAGATGGTACAACCATTGAATTCATCTATGTTTTGAGTGAAAATATGCCTGAACATCCAGACCCAACAACAAATTCTGGTCATACTGCTACTGAAAAATTGTTTGATGATATTGAGGCATCCAGATCAAAACCAAAATTTGTTGATGCATATGGTAACAGATGGTATGACAGGGCGCAACCAATCTCACAAGATAATCCTACAGAATGGGTATGGTCAAGAAGAAGAGAAAAGGAATCAGATCCTTGGGAATATGATGATACTCCAATTATCTGGGCTCACTGGGGTGAGGATGGTACAGATGGTGATGGTGTGGAATACATTTTTACCAGAACATTAGAGCAAGTAGCCCCTCCGGCGCCTGCAAAATACAATACTTTGAATAATGACCAAAAGAAGATTTTCCAGATTGATGATTTTGTTCCATCAGCTGAATGGTTTAGTAGACCAAAGAGTAGAACTAAAGCCCAAAAGGCACTTGATAGGGAAATTACAAATACAGAGTGGAACAATCATTTTGGATTTGATGTCACAACAGTAATGTGGTATGATAATCCAAAGGAAGTTAATGCCCTTTCTCCATTCCAGTGGGTTTCTATCCGTAGGTCTACTGCAGATGAAGATACTGGAGGTAAGAGATTCTGGGAAGACTTCAGTGATCCTCCTGTTCTCTGGAACAGTTATGGTAAATCTACCAGAACATTCATAGTTTATTGTAATGTTGCAGATGGTGTTGTTCCTCCAACATTGCGTACACCTGTTGGCGGTTTTTGGGATGTTGATACAAAAAAATTGGTAAAGGATAAAAATAATTTAACAATACCATATACATATGATGCCCTTGCAAGTGGTGTTACACAAGAAGACAGGGAAAATCATATAAATGTCTGGGAGGATGATAATGAAGATGTAGATGGTAAGATTGCTTGGATGTCATCTGCTACATTTGGTGATGATGGTAATATCATAGGTGAATGGTCAAGTCCATTCAGAATCACCGGACACAATGGTGAACCTGGTGCTGATGGTAGTAATCAACAATATATCTATGCACGTTGTGATGAGACACCTAAATATCCTAAAAGAACAGATTTCGATACAGATGTTAATTATATAGATGGATTGGATAGGTTCTTTGATGATGTAGATGATACAGACAATACAGGATACTGGCCAAATCAACAACAAGAAGATTCAACCAAATGGACTGATAACCCACAAGGAATTGAAGATATTGATGGACATAGGACAGAATGGGTTTGGTCAAGAAGTCTCAAGGCAGGTAAAGAAGATGCTCCAGCCAACTGGGAATATGCTCCAGCTCCAGTAAAATGGGCTCGTTGGGGTGAGGATGGTACTGATGGAGATGGTGTTGAATACATCTTCTATCATGGTACTTCAGTTGATGGACATAATCCTAACAAGGCATTGTCAACCGATGATCAAAAGGCAATTTATCAAATGAATGATTTCTATCCAGGTGAAGAATGGTTTGATAAATCTGGTCAAAAAGAAAAAGTAGAAACCAAACTTGGTAAAACATTCTCTGATGAAGAATGGACTGAATTGAGGAATTATTTTAAACTTGGATGGACAGACAACCCATCTGGTGTTGATTTTGAGTATCCTTTTGAGTGGGTTTCTATCCGTAGAACCGAGAATGACCCAGAAGATGCATCAGGAAAGATTTGGGGTCCATTCAGTGATCCTAAACCTTGGGCCAACTATAATATTGACACCAGGGTGTTTATGGTTTACTGTAATGTAGAAGGTGAAACCACTGTTCCAACAAAACCTGATTCAAATTATGGTATGTGGGATAAATCTGTTGATGGTTTGATTGGTGGTACTTGGGACGGTACAAACTGGACTCCTGCTGATCCAGATAATTTTGCAGCACCCGTATATAATGAGAATAATCCAGGTGGTAACCCAATTAGTGTATGGTCTGATGCAAATGTTGATGACCCTACAAAGATTGCATGGTTATGTTCAGGTATTTATGCAGAAAATGGCCGTAGTATTTCCTGGTCAGCACCATTCAGAATTACCGGTGCCGAGGGTAAACCTGGCGCTGATGGAAGCAATATAGAATTTGTATATTGTTTGAGTGAAGAAATGCCTAAATATCCTCCTGCATCAAATTATAATTATAGGATTTCATTCTTTGAAAATATAGAGAATGCAAAATATAAAAATGTAGCTGAGGGAGAACCAAATTATCTTGATCCTAATATATATGATAAAGAAAATATGCATATTGAAAATGGTATTGCATATTACATATATAATGGTACATATTGGACAGATAATCCTCAAGGAATTGAAGATGTAGATGGTAAGAGAAAAGAATGGGTATGGTCAAGAAGTCTTCCTGCAAATGCAACAACTGGAACACAATGGACATTCCCTCCAACACCTGTTATCTGGGCTCATTGGGGTGAGGATGGTACAGATGGAGATGGTGTAGAGTATGTCTTCATATTAAGAACCAGAAGAAATGCCTATCCTGGAACAACAAATTATATAAGTACCTGGAATGGTCGTTGGGATCTTTTCCTTGGTGATTCTGCAACTGCAACTGCAAAGGCAGCATATAATATGGATGATTTTGTTCCTAATCCGGATTGGTTTACAGCAAACAAAACTGCTGTTGAAAATGCTATGAATTCAGAGTCTCCAAATTCATTCAATGACGATCATTGGAGAAGTATGGTTGAAACCTTTACTAACTATAACCTTGGTGACTGGGAGGACAACCCTCTTGATTTGGTACCATCAAATGCATATGAGTTTGTATCTATCAGAAAGTCAACAGATGGAAAGTGGGGACCATTCTCATATCCTAAATTGTGGAGTAAATATAATATATCAACTTTGAAAGTATTTGCATTTACATCCACAACATTACATGAAGATATACGTGATTATCAACCAACAGGTCTTACAGGTGATAATATACCATCTGGTTGTACATATAATGGTTATTCAGTAGATGTTACCTGGTCTGATGGTCCTCAACCAACAGATACTAAACCACAAGTATGGATGACATCTGCAACAATTACAGAAAATGATAATGGATATGCTTTAGATGGAAACTGGTCATCTCCAAGTAAGATGACAGATACAGCTGAATTCCAGGTAGAGTGGGCAACCAATGATATTATTGGTACTGAACTGTTAGGAAAAATTACACAGTTGAAAGGTAATCCATATAACTTTGGCAAGTTCTTGACTGCAATTATTACAATTGCTAATGATGATCCTACAGATAATCCTACAAATGAAGAAATTGAAAATAGGGCAGAAGCGGCATGGAGATATGTAGTCAAGAATGGTTATGATCCAAATGACTTTGATACAGATACACCATATCTTACAAGTACTTCATTTAATGATCCAATCTCTGCAGTTGGTCTTGATTTTGCTGATAATTCATCAAATGCAATATTGATGGCAACTTGTCAGTTGTCAAATGGTATATGGTCAAACTGGAAACTTGTGAGAGTAAAGGGTGAAAAGGGTGAGGCCGGTACATCTATTAACATTAAGGATAGGATTGCCCATGAAGAGTATCTTGCAAGTGGTACATCTTATACAGAACAGAGCGCAGAAAGTAAATTCAATAGTGTTAAGAATAGTTTGACATTAAAAACTGGTGAATTAGTAATTATATATCCAGATAGTCCTAATTCCAATGGCATCTATTCTGGTTTATCAGATGGTTCACTTTGTATGTGGAAGAAGACTGCAACTGGTTGGACACCATATTATAATGAACAGCATATTACCACTGGTGTTCAAGAAAACATTGGTGATACATATACTAGTCCTAATGGTCATTTAATTCTTTGGGATGGTGATTCTTGGGTAGATGTTGGTAACATTGTTGGTCCTGCTGGTCCTGCTGGTGAGATACTTATAAAGTATGCGAATGACAGTACTGTGCAAGGTCAAACATATGTGTTTGTAGAGGATGATGATGAAATACCAACTGCAAAATATATTGGTTTCATAACATATCCAGAAGGAAACCCGCCTCAAGATGTAGTAGGTAATCCTGATCACCCTGATTGGCATTGGTCTCTCTTCAAGGGTCAGGATGGTTTTGGATATGAATATATCTTTAAGGCAACACTAGAAAATAATGCACCATCGATTCCTACACACATTACAAGTTGGGAAACTACAGCAAATGTCATTCCAACTGATTGGGTTGATGAGCCTATTGAACCAACTTCAGACTACAAATATGTCTGGATGTGTTGGAGAAAATTAGACCACTCAAATAATAAGTGGACACGTTTCAAGGGTAAAGGTAATACACAATATGCAAGATTGTGGCAGGTATATCAGAAAGCACTCAATAGTGTTACGGAATTATACCATGCTGATTCATCATCAAGTCCAGCCAACACCAACCATAATGCGCAAAGACCAACAAATCCAACTGAACTTGCTGCTTGGAATCGTTATTGGGTTGGATATAGTAGTCCTAATGAGAATGATACATTTGAAAAAATAATTAACCATGATACTGCTGTTACTGGTATGTATGTTAATCCTGTAGGTAATGATGGTACACATGCTACTGCCCCAGACCCAGAAACTAATTTTACATACAATCTTTGGAGTACAACTAATTGTCATCTTTTCAACAGGGAATTAATCAGTTATAGTGATGGAACATATTTTGCATCAGCACCTCATTATGTTGCTACCTGGGAAGATGGTATCATTGATATCCAGGAATACTATATCCTTGAATCAAAAAATGGTACAGATGGTTTAGACCCTGGTGAAAAAGCACCAAAAACATATTTAAAGGATGGTACAATTCTTACACCTATTACATCAGAAACATATCCTGAAGATGTAGCAGGTAAGGATTATTGGACATTGGGTTCATCCATACCAAAGATGGATGAAGATTGGCCTGTACTTTGGAACATAAACAAAAAGATATACAGGGGTGCAAATGGTGATGAAATCACAAAATGGACAACACCTCTTGTTATCGGTACATATGGTGAAGGTACCAATGGTGAAGATGCCATCTATGTTGACCTTGATAATGAAATGGATTCAATCCAGATTGATGAAAACAATAAGGTCATTGTAAGTGGCACATATTCCACAACTGTCAGATTGTATCAGGGTGAAACATTATTAAGAATTGGTGATATTGATATCAGTGGCGAAGAAGCAATCGGAGGAAATAATTATACGGTAGAATATTATGAGAATGCTACCTTAAAAGGATCAGCAACATTTGATTCAGATGGGGATCGTGTATCAGGTACAGACATATTAAATGGTTCTACTAAATTAACACATGATATTAACTGTATAAAGATTACATTTACGGTCAATGAAAATGATGTTCTTACAAGTATACATAATAAAATTACCATTTCAGTTGCACATATAGAAAAAGGTTCTACTCTTGAAATTGCAAGGAGACAAACATCTTATACCTTTATCGGTATTGTAAATTCTCCTGTATACAGTATCCTTACCAAAGAAAGTGCAATCATAGAGAGTAAGGATGAAAATGATAATAAGGTTCTGAACCCAGCATCATTTGCAGTATCTGTCATAAAAAAGAATGGACCGAAGACAGAACCCATAACATCTTATAGTGGTGCATCAGCCGATTTTAGACTGTATGTCACTTATAATAGCAGCAATACCAGTACTTGGTTGTCAACAATAACAAGTGGCTCATTTATTGTGCCGTCATCAATATATGGGCCAACCTATCTTTCTGCCGGTGACAAGTTGACATTTGCCATCAATATTGATAATGTCGGTCAATCTGGTGATTTTGAAACAACAGTAGATAGAGAAACTGTATATGTCCTCAAACAGGGAGTAGATGGTGAGCCTGGTACATCTGGTAGTGATGGAGCTCCTGGTAATGGTTATCAGTATAAATATATCCAATATCTTAATGCTTCAAAAGATTGGTATGGTGGTATTAACTGTACAATGTCACAAGCATCACCTACAGCATCACCAGTATTCAAGATTGGTACTAGAGATGTTACAGCCACTTCAGCAGTAGCATCATATGCAAGAGGTGCAGATGCAGATCATACATATGAATGGAGGTCAGAACGTTATGGTTATGGTAGTGATAATGCATCAACCTGGAGTATGTGGTCACAACCTGTAACAGTTGCTAAATATCTTGATGAAGGTAATATTTCAGCAGCTGTTGCAACTGAAATATCTGCTCAAAGTGAAACAATTGCTTCAATTGCCCGTGATTCTTTAGGTAGTACAATAAGTGATGTTGAATCATTGATGAATAAATTTGATGATAATGGATTCATTAAAGAAAACGTTATATCAGGTTCAACAAGAGCAGGTATTGTCAATGGATATTTGAAGACAAGTGAGTTTGGTTCAACTCTTCAGGCAAATATTGGAGGTGTGACTATTACAGCAAGTGGTCAAACAAAAACATTCTCTGAATGGATTAATTATGAAAATGGTGAGATTGCATCTGTATATACAAGTCTTGATGCTATAAATGGAACTCTTAACAATGTTGTTAACAAATCTGAACTCAGTAATGTCACAACAGCAGTACAGACTCTCCGTGCAGATGCCCATGACAGATTTGCTGAAATCAACAGCACTGTTGCAAATGCTACATTTGCAACAGATGATGAAGGTTATCTCCTGGTAGATATGCCAATCTATACTACCTGGCACAGTTCTGCATCAGCTGACCCTGATGAAAGAAGGGATGTTGAATGGGTATTGTTTAAAAATGCTACAAATACAACTTCAGGTACAATTAATTCTCTTGTTCCTCTTGTCAAAAATGAAGAAGATTATTACAATGGAACAGACAAGACAAAGAGGGTATTTGTACTTTATAAAGATATAGCATATAGTTCTATTTCTAGTTATATTGGTAATTCAGATAGTGCAACTACTTTTAAAAGTAATCTTATGAGTATTAGAATCAAGTTGAAGAAACTTGAAAATGATTTTGAAATAACACTTCCTGATTCAGTGTCTGATATTCACAAATATGTTGGAACATCAACACCTTCTACCAATAATCAGGTCAGATTAATAATCTATACAACTGTAGAAATTGAAGATGGAGCACCAGTAGATGATTATCTTTCATTTGAAATGCTTGATTGGACAGTAGGTGTTGGTGGAATTGGTAGTTCTGTATCTCCTGCAACCCTTGTCTATGCAAAGACAGGTTCTGTATTTGAAGAACCATTGTTGAAATCATCTAATGGTTATAATGATGTATTTAATAATCTTTATACTTATTCATCATTATACAGTTCATCAGGATATATTCTTTATAAAGATGAAAATGATACAGTCAAGGCAGTTGATACACATGACAAGGTAACAATTACCTCATCTTATCCATTCAAGGTGATTAAGGAAACTAATGGAGCCAATACACTTACTAAAGAACAACTTAAAAATGCACTCACAAAAGGAATTTACTATGATATTTCAGATTATGTTTTAACGGCTGGTAATGAAATGACATATACCATTGATGTCAGTGCAAATAGTACATATTATATTGCCTTCAACTATTCCGGAACCAAGACAATATCATATAATCTATCCAATTATGGATGTAGTCGAATTACTTTTAATGATGATTACATCATAGATCAATCTATAATGTATGATATAGTTATCAAACCTTCTAAACTTACTCTTGGTACAGAGGGTATGTATGATTGGGGGAGATCACCTATAACAATTAAAGAAGATAAAACCATATATTCTGGTATTGATTATTCTGATTTTTTCCAAAAATCAGTAACATTTATAGATTTATCTGTTTCTCAAAAAGACACAGCGATCACACTTAAGATGACGACAGATACACCATCTAATACTGGAAATTATAGATATTTGACACTTAACCATATATTTACTGAAAGGGATATAAACAATATCTTTAATGATGCAAATGAAGTGGCAAATAATATAACATTTGATGGTGATGTTAAAGTATCTCCGAATTATTTTACCAGAGAATATAGTCAGGCACCTGAACAAAAAGGTTTTTTGAACAATAGTAATTATGGTACAGAAAATATAACTATATGGAATCCTTGGGCATCATCAATAACTATTAACTTTAATGATGGTAAATCATCTAATGATGGTAGATATCATATCACCCTTGTTCAATATTATTGGGATGGTTATAGTACCTCACAACTTACATCTAATTTTAGAAATAAAATAGAGATAACAGGTTATTCTGTTGATACAAGTTCAGGTTCATCAAAAAAATTCTGGGAAGGTGCAAATATTATTAATACTACTGATGGAACAGCCACAAGAACATCTACGGAGATGTATTATACACTTGATAAATTAACAGTGATACATCAGGCAGCTGCTCCACTTGTACCATCCAATATTCGCCGCAAGGCTAGAAATACGAATGCTGAGATTGAACCAGGTGTAAAGGCATATATTGATGTATATGATATAGACAAACCATATCTCATCACATCAGTTACAGAGTTGGCAACAATATCCCAGACAGTAAGTGACGGTATTGCCTGTACTGAAATTATTACAGGTGCTGGTAGTAATTCTGCAGCAGCAGTCTTCCAGGCAACACCTGACGGTTCAAGTATCAATTTCCTTGCTGATACTGTCGGTATTGAATCATCTCATTTCAAACTCAATAAAACAGATGGGTTATGGATGGATGGAGACATCAATGTACGAAGTCTTACGACAAATAGCGGAAATACCCAAATTACAGAAGATGGTACACTTTATGCCAAGAATGCCATAATAGAAGGTAATATTACTGCAAATAATTTTTTGGCAACTACAAGTTATGAAAAACCAGATTCTATAGTTACAAAGACTGCTGTTATGAATGCTGAAAAATTTGAGGTGACATCTAATACTATAGATGCACACTCTGGAACTACTGAATCTGCAAAGATTTATATTACAGTTCTTGATGAATTGGATTTGAGTGATGCTAGTTTAGATCAAGAGTGTGTTTTTATAAAAAATTCTGGTAGTATTGTTACTAATATCCCTACACTGTGTTTTGACTATCGTGGAAAAACATACTATTTAAATCCTGAAATGTGGTGGCAATATCAACCTCAACAGGCTGTTGATAATTGGTTAACTACAGATATATATTATAAATTTAAGAATAATATATACACAGAGATATCTCTTGTTAAGAATACATTAAATGCTACTGGAAGAGATTATGTTGATTCTGGTATACCTTTACCAACCGGTATTGGTTCAGGTGGAAATGTTACACTCTATAAATATGATCCTGATAATAATTACAGAACCAAGATTGAAACAACTACAGGTGCAAAATATGTATTCGGGTATTCAGCAGGTAGTTTAGGTTCTCAAGATGCAGAGAATCTCCAGGAGTATTTGACAAATAACAATTTTATAGATGCAGTTGCTGTAAATGTTTCTCCAGAGTACCAGTATAATGTAAACCGCAAACAACCTATATCAGATGGTGCCAATGGTTTAAGTACTTCTGCTATAATCAATAATTATAATAATCTAAAATTCACATCAAGTAACAATTTGAGACTTTATGAAATACTTGATTATGATTATTGGGGAGCATTGAGTGGTACACGTATATCTGATACTTCTGAATTCAATAGTTCTATCATTACATATTTAAGGAATACATTCTTTAGAAGTGATAATGTAAGTATAAGCAATTATTGGAATTATAGAGATACATCTTTACTTGAAGAAAATCCAAGTGAACCAATAACGTTCATTGCTAATCCATTTAATACATTAAATGGTGGTGTTACAATTATCAATGATAATGATCATGAATCATATGCTGAAATAACTGTTAATGGTGCATATGAACAGAAATACTCAGCTGGTCATTTATCATCTTCATCTTCACAAACTGATATAAATGGATTTGTAGAATGTGTATATACATTTGATATGTTCTTGAATAATAATGGAGCAGCATATGGAATAACAACAAACAACGATACCATTGCATATCTGAAACAAATAACCATCAATGTTACATTTGGTTTGTATTTGACAAAAATTGCACAAAGTAATAATTATGAACAAACAATACTTAATGCATTAAAGAGTGTCAATTTAAATCCTACAAATATAGGTAAAGCAGTTCATATTGAGGCTATACTGGAATATTGGGCAGATGGTAACAATATTACAATAATAGGTAAGATTTAATCAAAAAAAAGAGGTTGAGAAATCAACCTCTTTTTTTTTTATATCTTTGTCAGTATGAAACTGAACCCGAATTCTTCCTTCATACCCCGTTTCAGGTTATATACAATCTTTCTGTCAAAATCATCCCTGTTCATCTTGACAAGGTTGAGGTTGACCACTTCATCGAAGTTATGTTTCCTGAAGTAACTCACATCACAGAACTTATTATTGGGATCATATTCCAGATAATCAGTATAACTGTTTTCAATCTTACTGTTATGCTGACCAACCTTGGTCCTTCTTACGAACATTCTGACTTTGGCGAGTCTGTAGAGTTTCAATACATTCTTGGTTACATATTCCTCGATGTCATCTTCAAGACCGTCTTTTCTGAATGAGAATGTTTCTGCAATATACTTCTCAAACTCATCCAGCAGTTTTTCATAGAAGTATCTCAAGATTCTTTTCTTGAAGAAGAAGTAGAATTCAACACAGTTGTCATTCACTTCCTTATACATCATCTCGCCGGGACATCCTTCAGGATTGGTAATCCAGTCATCATTCCATTCTCCATTCCAGACGATGTTCTCATTTCCGAGTCTGAATCCACATATCTCTATTGTTTCCGGTACATTGAGATACTTGGAACCGAACATACAAAGGGATTCCTTCATACTTGCAATGTTCTGACACTCTTCAGAATGGTCTATATCCACCTGTTTGGTATAGTAATGCATATCCCAGCTGCTGCTGAAAATATTATAATCCCTATAATCAAGGGCATACTGACCTGTCAGGGGATAATATGGAGAAAGTGTCGTGATGACATCTATGTCCTTGTTATCATTGGCCTTATGGAACCACATATTATTGATAGTTCCGAACTTTCCATAATTGTCATTATATTCATAATCGAATGAGGTATTGGAATAAGGACATATGAACCTGTCCCCGTCCTTGATAGTCTCATAATTGTAATAGAACAGGATATCCTTGAATATCGGGTTATAATACCCTGAATATCTGTTTATCTTCTTGAGTCTCAATTTATTCACATCAGATTTCAAACCTATGTCAACTGAACCGACCACAGTCTTCTGGTTGTCATACATCATTACAGGAGAACTCTCGAATATGTCATATGTTGTTATGGTGGTGGGATCAATGATATCGATTTTGAATCCATCTCCTATATATTCTAATTTTTCAGATTTTTTATTGGTCTTTATATCATAATTACCCCTACTTATCACCTTCTTTATGTTATTGATGGACATATCATTGAATCTCTCAAAATCATAGTCCTCATCATCTGAATCACTACCATCATAAGGGAGTCTTATCTTGACATTTCCTTTACGAACAAACTCGGTTATTTCAGATATGTCATCTACATCATAATTTATCACAGTGGCATACCTTGTTCCTACGGAATAGAAACTATTATCCAGGGTATCTATATATCCTGATGCATAAGTTTTCAGTTTGATGAAACTGATATATTTTTTATTGGAATCATACCCATATATATCAACCCACATTCCTTCTGCAGGGGAATCATCCTCCTTATAAACGACCTGTATTGAATTTTTAGGTATGAGTGGTATATATATGTATCCATTTTCATCACCGATACCCTTTATTTCAAAATTATTGAACTCCTGGTATTCTTCCTTATATACATTAATATAAAGGGAACTGGTATTATAATCAAAATGGACAAGACCTTCTTTATCCGTAGTCTGTTCAGAAAGAGTCTCATTATTAAGTATATACTTGATGGTCGCACCTGAAATAGGTGTTTCTGTATATCCATTGACTACCATCAAATTATAATACTGACCTGCTCCCGATGGTGATTCTTCTTTCAAGTACAATATGATTGTGGCACCCTGCTCGGTAGGTGACAATGTTGAATATACAGGTGTGACCTGGAGGCCTTCTTTTGAATATCCGGCAGGTATGGATATCATATTGAGATACAGGGTCGCCGGTACAGAACTCCTGACACCGAGATCCAATGCCTCATATTCATTTTCATATGACTTTGAATTCACGAATCCTTCAGAATCGGAAATATATCTTTTAGGTATCGGTATCGTATAATCATCGGCACAATTCTCCTGTATATAATCGACAAGTTCTTCAACTGTACCGATAATTTTCCAATTGATATTCTCAAATTCTCTCCATCCGAAAGCGGACCTTACTGCAAGTGCAAAACTATCCGAAGGAAAACTCTCAATTCCATAATCCTTCACAAAATCATCGGACATCTTAATCCTGTTTTCAGAGATACCATATTGTGTTGAAATGATTCCCCTTAATCTTTTGAAAACTGCATCCCTTGCTTCAAGGTCTTTCATAAATGGAAACTCATTTTCATAAGGCCTTGATAATGCCAAATCACTATAGAGTTCAAAAACAGCTCCCGGAACAGGATTGTTATAATTATCTATTACCTTTACACTGTAATAATAATGACCATTGGAAACCGGAGTAAGACCTATGGATACGGATGATTGTTCAGCAACTGATATTGAATCTTGTAATATGATACTTAAATTTTCAGTACTGTATCCGTTTTTCACAACCTTGAGATACATCTGACCGGATTGCTGGGATGTAAGAAAATATTTTCCGCCAGATGATGTCAAAGTATATGTATCTGCTGAAACCTCGGTGTTCAAACCGGAATCACTGTATATTTTGATTTCCGCATTGGATATCTCAGTCTTAGTCAATGTGTCCTTTACATAAAAAACAAAATATTTTTCACTGGCGGGAGTTAATCTCACATCAACCGGATTATAATTTGTGGGGTTCGATGTCTGGGCTACTGAACAAGTCCCGGACTGATATCCTACAGCCCTGACAATACATTCAAAATGATCAGGGGCGATGGTATTGTTTTCCACTACCGAATATACATATACACCTGTAGATGAACTCAAATTTTCTTGTATTGTTGCGACACCTGTCCTGCCGGGGTCCCAAACTATGGTTACACCAGATTTGATGGGTTCACCACTACTGTCATCTATCACCTTTATGTAATAATAATATGTGTTATAGATTACACGGTTACTGCCGGTACTTGTCCTTCCTCTACTATTCATTATATTATTCTTATTTAATCTTCATTTTTATTGATGAGATCCATATATCCCATACTTCCGGCATAGACATATGCCTTGTTGAAATCCTGCTCATCAGGGTCTGCCTTTATGTTAAAGAATACAATTCCTATGATAAATTTGTAATCATCATTCTTTATGAACCTTATCTTATTTGCACCTCTAGGAATTTTTTCAACAGGTACATAGATGAATGAGAATTTGTAACCATTGTATTTACCCGTATATACTTCCTTTCCGTTATTATCTATTTCCGTGATTTCAAACTTCACACCCCTGAAAAGGGTGGATGCCTTGGTCACGGTGTCCCCGAGAAGGAATCTCGAATACTTTTTGTTGAACCTCTTGTTTTTATACTTGGACCTGGATGTGTCCCCGAATAACTCATCGAACGGATCTCCCAGATTATCATCCTTCGTTCTTGTGAAAAATGCAGTCCAGGCATCAACAAGAGAAGAATAATCCTTATTCCACAAATCATCATCCACCTCTATATACTGGTATTCATTTTTATAACTATCGGATATATGACTGTTATTCACATAATAAGGCATAGAATGTGTATATTCCATAATATTTCCATCCTGACTGTAAGTGTTTGCCGAGAAATTACAGGTCTCAAATATCTTACTTGTGTTCAGTCTGTAAGGATTCTCACAACTGTCCTTCCCTTCATCCATATATCCCCACTTATTCACGAATGGAGAAACCTTGTTCTCTGTAGTCAATTCCGGTATGAGGTTTTCAAAATAATACTCATATTCAGTACCTATGATACTGTTATCCTGAAGAAAGAACCTTCCATAAGGGATACCGATTGTATCCGTATCCGAATCCGAATCAATACTTGCCATATATGCTCCCATCGTATCAAGTTCATTCTTCATCATAGTATATTCACCATATGCGGAATAAACCGTATCAAAATCAAAATCCTTCACAGGGAAGAAACTCAACACACCAAATTTGGCATAATATCTATCAAGAAGTTCTACCTGATTTGTTTTAGATACATTCACATATGGTCCATAGTAATCGGTTATCAAAATGGAATATGTATCATCTATGTATTCATCATTCACTATATAAGGTATGAGTGCCTTTATCTTTGCATTCTCCTTCCCCCTTCCGCATCTCAAATATCTGGATGAATCCCTGTCGGTCTGTGTATTGTCAAAAAATACTTCTTTATCTTCAGTATAAACCTTGAACATACATCCCTCATTATCCGTACCCCCATCAAAAGATTCAGTAAGTTTGACAATCTTTTCACTCCGTTCGGTGATATAGTCAAATGAGATATCAAACAGTTCATTTATCATAGTTCCCGGATACATTGCTTTCAGGACAACCTTGTTCCCTATACTATAAGCAGTAACCCATTGGAACTCATCTGTATCACAAGTCCTGATACATCCGGCAATCGCCTTGGCGATGTCTTCCACAGTACCCCTGCAGGAGAACCTGTTACCATAGTATTCACCCTTCTTGTATGAATTGGTGGCAACAAATGTACCAAGCCTGATGGAAGACACTTCGGAATCACTGTCATCGGTATAAATGGTGTTGTAAAGATAAATCTCACTGCCATTATCAACAAGGTCATTTACCTCCAGAATCATTATGGCATTTCCCAGTCCATCCATACGTTCCGCATATACCGTTGTTGATACATTTTCAAATCCGGAAAGGTCTTCATATTTCAATTCACCAGGAGAAATGAAATGTTCAGGGATGACACTTCTCTTTATTGAATGAATATTATTATGTTTATCCTTTATATAATAAAAATCACCCACATATGTCCTGATATTGTTATCGGACTCGGTGTAATCGATGGCGATCGTGGTTATTTTATTTGATTCACTATATTCACAATCCCTCACGTCAAGGTCATATAAATCAATATCATTGCAGTACATACCAAAGTATCTGGCAAACTGATATTCATTCGTAATCTTGTCATCAAAGAGGAACTCAAAGTTGATGATGTAAGGGAAAATGAGATTGTTTCTCTCAAAACCATCGGTTATCCAGTCATCGGCCTTCAGGATGGTGTTGTCATTCCTCAAAAGTTGCTCATTGAAATTCTCAACCTTTTCTGTAAGAACACCCGATTTCCTGTCTATACCATAATAGTAGATTTCATTTGAAGAGAAATTAACATAGATGGACTGGTCATATTTGAAGTCTCTCTGTTCTACATATCTCTTGATATAATCACCTATGACGGTTCCCTCCCTGAGATCGAATGCTTTTACAATCTTTGCCCTGTTCTGTACATCATCTGTGAACTTGAATGATTCATCATTTATTTTGAGATTGGTATTGGCAGGTGTATCTATCCTGAATATGACAAAGTAATTGGGTCTTTTCTTCCTCAAGTAAAGAGGCGCCACAAATCCAAGTTCCTGTGGATAAAGATTTGAATTGACAGACTCCGCACCACACCAGTACATTGTCTCAAACTGGTCATCAAAACTGTCCAGAATGATGGTATTCTCAACCATCTGACCAACCACATAAGCAGATTCAGACGTACCAAGAAGGAAATTCCTTATATCCCTGTTGAATAAACCAGTTCTCCACACCTTGTGATGCTTGTATTCCATAGTGGAAAGTAAAGGGGTGGCATCATATGAATCCATATAGAGATTCTCCCCGTCATACATCAACTTGGTATTGGTAGTGAGTTTAGGATTAGTCCTTAATATCTGGAATGACACATCATCATCCAGTCTGGTATAACTGTATCCGCTATTCTTAAATATCTCCATATTATAAAAGCACTATATAGTTATTTATGATAAAACAGGGAAAAGAACTAACTCTTTCCCCTGTTCAAACTGTCTTCAAGTCTCTCATACAGTTTATCTTCTATGCACCTGAACATCCTTGTCCTGGAGTCCATTATTCTCCTGTCAACCAATGGACTCTTGTTGTTGTATTTTTCCTTACATCTCTCACAGACAAAGTTCTCCACATCAGTCCTGTTCCTGTCTGAAAGTATGGGGTCTCCACAGATGGCACACTTCCACTCCATCATTCCTGCTGTCTTCTCATATACCCATCTCTCAACAACCCTGTCAAAATTG